>Ga0163152_10001238_pt1 | contig 41224 bp, 24 predicted proteins | sample OliLakLV19MP8IB2_FD_148635 | JGI IMG/M metagenome (GOLD analysis project Ga0163152, IMG submission 148635) | Freshwater microbial mat bacterial communities from Lake Vanda, McMurdo Dry Valleys, Antarctica - Oligotrophic Lake LV.19.MP8.IB-2 | ecosystem: Environmental > Aquatic > Freshwater >...
GGCCGGGGGCAGGTTGTCGCGGGCCGTCCAGGCGACGGAGCAACTTGGCGCACGCTCGCCCGCCATGCGGGAAGCGCTCGCCGAGTTGCGCGAGCGGCTGGGCACGCTCGCGCAAATCGTTGCGGAGGGTGCGGCTGGGCCGCTGGTTGCCAGAGTCCGCGAGGCCAGGCCGGACCGTCCCGAGGCCGCGATCGCGGCGTTCGGGCGACTGTCGTCTCCGGAGATCGGCTGGCCCTCGAGCATGGATCAACTCTCCGATGGCGCGCCCGTCCGGGATGCGCTGCTCCGGGTCGCCGCTTCCGTGCCCGACGCATCTCGCCGGGAGGAACTGACCGGTGTGATCCGCGCTGAACTGGCAGCACGCTGGACGGCCCTCGCCTCGCGCACCGCCGATGCCGGCGCGTTCGAGACGCTCGCGGGTGCCGCGCCGGACTTTGCCGTGCGCGCGGAGACCCTGCCCGCCTCGCTCCGCTTCAACATCGCGCTTGCGCAGGTTCGGCGTGCTCTGTCCCGGCCCGGACTGCAGGAAGATGCCGTCCGGCGGCTGGTGGGCTCGTTCCTCGCCGAGACGCGCGCCATCACGCAACTCCCCGCGCCCTCCGCCGACAGGCTCGCTCAGGTCACGGGGCTGATCGACGGCTCCCAGCCCGAGCCGCCCTCAATCGATCCGCTCACCTTGGGGCCGGGGGCCGCCGGCTGGCGGGGCGAGGCGGACGAGGCAGGCAAGTTGACCTTCACAAGCGGGAGCGCTCGCCTCGAGTTCATCCGCCTGGAAGTCCAGCGCGCCGGCGAGACCGTCCCGGTTTACTTCGGCGTATCGGAAGTTTCCGTGGGTACGTTTGCCCGTATGGTCTCGCAGGCCAAGAGTGGCGGTGCCCCGGAACTTCGGCAGGCCCTCCCCGTGTTCGATGCGGGCACCAGCGCATGGACCGGCCCCCGCTCCTGGACATGGAGCGGCGCGGGCTCGGTCGTTCCCGGGCAACTCTGGCTCAAACTCGATGCCAATGTGACCGCACAGCGCCCTGTCTACCCGCCGGCCCTGCTGCGCGCGGGCGACCCCAGGCTCATCCGCGATGAGGCGGGAGGCGAGCCCAACCCCGGCCACCCGATGCAGCAGGTCTCCCCCGGCGCGGCCGCGCTCGTCGCCCGCTTTGCCAACTGCCGCCTCCCCGCGACAGACGAGTGGCGCACAGCGCGCGATGCGTACGCCGCTTCCGCCGAACTGAGCGAATGGAACCTGCGCGACGCGACCTTCGGCGCGCACAAGCGACATATCGCCGCCATGCAGGCGCAGGTGGTCAACAAGTCCAGTTTCTCATGGCCCGACGCCAACATCCTTCTGCCCGAGCAGCCCAAGGTCCCCGTAGAGGACCGCGCCACCTCGCACGCCTTCGACGACGGCGTCCTGTGGTTTGTGCCTTGCAGCGCGGACACGCGCCACGCCGTCCACCACCTCATCGGAAACGTGGCCGAGATGGTCTTCGACCAGCCCGACCGTCTCGATGCCGCCGCGCCCACCGCCGCGGCGGTGCTCTCCGTGCTGCAGCAATCTGCCGAGGCGCTCGGCGCGATCGGCGGCTCATCGCTCTCACCGCCGGAGATCACCCCGGAGACGCGGCTGCCCCTGGATATGCTCTTCTCGACCGAGGGTTTCGCGGATGTGGGCTTCCGCCTCGCCTTCACCGCGCGCGGCACCCGCCCGCCCCGAGAGACCCTGGCCGCGAAGATCCTCAGGGTTCTGTCCGCCGACAGTTACATCTTTGCAAGGCGATGATTCGGTGCCGGAATGCGACTACTCGCGATCGGGGACGCTCGCCATCGCCGGCGTGCTGCCCTCGAACACGGCACGTCCGAGGCTGTCGCCAGCGACCATCAGGCCCCGCTGCCTGCCCGGCGCTGGAACGAGGCCCGCCTCACGGTTCGTGCTGAACGCCGAAGCCGAGCCCTGTTCATTTGCGCACCCGCCCGCCGAAGCGGCCAGACCCGCGAGGATGACCATCGCCAATGCACGTCCGCGCTTCATGGGAATCACTCCGGTTGGACCGGCGCAAAAGGCGTCGGCACCCGCACGGACCATCGGCCATTCCCCGTTCCGGGTGAGGGGCCGTTCGGGCCGGGCCGGTTCGTTGCTCACACGCCCCCCGCACAAGCCGTGCAGGCCGAAGGGTTGGGTCCCCCCATTGCCCCCCGGCCCCGCGTCCGGTAAAGTCCACGCTCAGGACGTTCCCTCTTCCGCCGGATCGAGGACACGCGTGGCACCCGACAAACCTCTTCAGACGCCTGCCCCTGCCCCCACCAGCGCGACCGCGACCGCGAACGCGCTGGCCGCGGCCCTGCAACTCGGCCCAGACGAGCACCTGAACCCCGTGTACGCCGCGCAGGTCGCCGCGCTGCTGGTGGACTTTGCCGCGAGCCTCGACGCGGTGGTGTGGAGCGCGTGGCGGGCGGTTGCGCCGGTCTCGAACATCAAGCGGGCGGAGCCGATCCGCCAGTCGTTGGCACGCACAGCGCGGGGCGAGCCGGGAGCGGGCGCCACGGGGGCGCGTGATGTGGAACTTCTCCGCCAACTCGCCGCGGCGCTCATCGCGGGCATCGGCCAGGCGGGCCGGCAGTTTGCCCAGCGCCACGCCGAGCGATTCAGCCCGGCGCAGATCGAGGCGTCAACGAAAATGAGCAGCGGTCGCGGCCTGGCGGACCTCATGGTCTCGCACGAGGCACGCTGCTGGCGGAAGTATGTGGAAGTGTCGGCGGGCAACGATGCCGCGGCGATCGAGCGCGAGTTGCTCAGCGCTGTGGCAGCGTTCGCCGAATCGCTACTGCGGGGCGCGGGGGGTGGGGGGAGCGGTGGCCGCACATGACGCTTCTGGCGTGCTGCGAGCCGCTCTTTCAATGGGCGTGCCGGCTCAATCGCTCCGTACGCAAGGGTGTGCCGCCCGTGCCGGCGGTCGCGGCGGAGGAGGCCCGGGCCCACCTTGCGGCCTGCGCGAGCGCGGCGGAAGCCGCCGGCCTCTCGGGCGCGTTCGCGCGCGTCGAGCCGGCGCTGCTGTACTTCACCGACTTCACCGCCAGGGCACTGCCGGAGGCGGCGGCGTGGCCGAGCCTCGCCAAGGCCCGCGCCCTCGATGGCGGCGATGAGGATTTCTTTGACAGACTCGATGAGACCCTGCGTGACACAAGCCCCGAGGCGACGCAGGTGCTCGCGGTGTGCTACACCTGCATGGGCCTGGGGTTCAGCGGCTGGTACACCGGCCAGCCCGAGGTTCTACGGCGCAAGATGCAGGACCTTGCCGCCCGCCTGCGTCCCCTCATCGATGCCGATGCGACAGCGCGCGTGACGCCCGAGGCCTACGAGCATGTGAACAGCGCAGACCTGACCGAGCCGCCCGCGCGTCGGCTCGGCGCGGTGTTCATCGCCGCGGGCGGTCTCGCCGTCACGCTGCTCATCGCCAACGCGGTGGCGTACCTCCAGAAGCGGGCCGAACTCAAGGGCAGCCTCGACGCGATCGTGGAGACGGCGGCGGGTTCGGCGGCAAGTGGGGGGGTGCGGCCATGAGCGGCATCGCGGCGGCCATCGCAAGAATGCCACGCTCCGCGCAGGGCGGTGCGATGGTTGTCGTTGCGCTGGTGCTCGCGGTCGTGGCGGGCATGGTCGGCGGGATCGGCGCGGCGGTGACGGTGGTTGTCGGGGCCGCGATCGTCGGCGGGGCAGTCGCCGCGCATCGCGCCTTCCTTCTCCGGCGCGATGAGCGGCGTGCGTCGCCCTTTGCCGGTCTGCTCGCGGGGACCGCTGCCGGGCCGACGCGCATCGCCGAGCCGGCGCGCCGCGCACGCCTCGATGAACTCCGCAAGAGTTTCGAGACCGGACTGGAGAAGTTCCGCTCCGCGGGCAAGAGCCTGTACTCCGTCCCGTGGTATGTGCTGATCGGCGAGCCCGGCTCGGGCAAGACCGAGGCCGTCCGCCACTGCGGCGTGGGCTTCCCGCCCGGCCTGCAGGACGAACTCCAAGGCGCGGGCGGCACTCTGAACATGTCGTGGTGGTTCACCAACCAGGCCGTCATCCTCGACACCGCGGGGCGTCTGCTGTTCGAGGAGGTCGAGGCCGGTTCAACGAGCGAGTGGCAGGAGTTCCTCAAACTCCTCAGGAAGTCGCGCCCCAACTGCCCGGTCAACGGCCTGCTGGTGGTTATCCCGGCCGACTCGCTCATCAAGGACTCCGATGAGGTGATCGATTCCAAGGCCGCGAGGCTCGGCGGGCAACTCGACACCATCCAGAAGTTGCTGGGTGTCCGCTTCCCTGCGTACGTCGTCATCACCAAGAGCGATCTTGTGAATGGCTTCCGCGAGTTCTTCGACCGTACCGACGATCCCCGCGCCGCCAACCAGATCCTGGGCTGGAGCAACCCCGATGCACTCGATGCGCCCTTCCGCCCGGCGCTTGTGGAGGAGCACCTTGGCGCGGTTGAGCAGCGGCTGAACCGTCGGCGCATGGGCCTGATGCTCGATCCGGTCCATACGGACGACGCGCGCAAGCGACGGCTCGACCAGGTCGATGCGCTCTACGCATTCCCGGAAAGCCTCTCACGCCTCGGCCCGCGTCTGCGCCGGTACCTCGACCGCATGTTTGTCGCGGGCGAATGGTCGGCGCGACCGCTGTTTCTTCGCGGCATCTACTTCACCTCCGCCCTGCGCGAGGGCGCAGCGCTCGATGCCGACCTGGCCGCAGCGCTCAATGTCTCGCCCGACAAACTGCCGGAGGGGCGTATCTGGGAGCGCGAGCGTGCGCTCTTCCTCAAGGACCTGTTCCTGAGCAAGGTCTTCCGCGAGAAGGGCCTTGTGACGCGAGCGGCCGACACGGCGGGCATGCTCCGTGCCCGCGCCGCCACGCTCCTCGGGGCCTGCGCTGCGGGCCTTCTCGTCATCGGCCTGCTCACATGGCTCGGGGCGCGGGGGCTCCAGCAGGCCGCGATCGAGCCCGCGAAGTTCTGGTCGGCCGTCGCGAGCGCGATGGAGTCGGGCACAGCCCCGAGCGTCGAGGCCGGTCGCCCGCCCTACCACCTGCCCATCGTCTCCAAGGCGATTGTCAGTGATGAGGACTTCAAATACCGCGGGGACGCGGGGGCCGATGCCTCTCTCCTCCGCACCCTGCCGGTGCACGCAGACTCCCAGCGCATCGGCGCGATCCACACGGCGCTGGGCAAGCGCGCGAGCGAACGCATCGGTGTGCCGGTCATCTTCTTTCCCGCGGCGGTCATCGCCGGCGATCTCTCGGGCAGCCTGCTCAGCGACGGCCGACGAACCGCCGTCCGGACGGCGTTCGAGGCCAGCGTGCTCCGACCTCTGACCGAGGCTGCCGCGCACAGGCTTGGCGCCGACATCGCCGAGGGACGCCGGTTATCCGGCGAGGCAACGCAGGCACTCGGACAACTCATCGGCATCGAGGCCGCGCGAGCGACGGGCACTCCAGGCCAAACACGCGTCCAGATCGATCCACTCCTGCGCTTCGCGCTCGCCGGCAACGAGGGCTACCTGCTCGAGGGCGCTTCGGATGATGCGCGCGAACTCCAACTCCTCACCGATAGTTTCTACACGGCGGGTTCGGGAAGCGCGTGGCCGCCGGAATCGCTGGCGGTTGACCGCTCGGCGCTCATCGTCGCGTGCGTGCAGGGACTCGCCGCGACGATCGGCAGCGCGGCCGGTTCCGCCGCGGGGCCGGCGGGCGGGCTGATCGATGCGCTCGTCGCCTTCGCTGCTTCCGAGCAGCGTCTCGTCGACGCTCTGGCCGCCAAGCCTTCGGACGACGCCTGGCTCGCCGAGTTCCAGTCGCTCCGCGATGCCGCGGACGACGCATCCGCGCGGCTTCCCGCGCTCTCGGGCCGACGCCTCGAGCAGGCCGCGATCCAGGATGCAGTCGCGGAGTCGTCGCGCCTGCGTGATGATGCCCAGCGGATTGTCGCGAGTTTGGACAGCGCCGGAGCGACAGGCCCTTTGGCGGACGCACGCGAGTCGCTCAGGGCGGCAGCGCAGAGCGCCGGCACCCGCCGCGTCAACCTCGATGAACTGTCCGCGCTCGCTTCCGCGCTCGCCGAGACCCACCTGGGTCGCGGCGTTGAGCCGCTCTTCGCCGCGCGCCTGGCGGCCTATCAGGCTATCGCGGCGCTGGCGGAATCGGCGCACGAGCCGGTGCCCGGGATCGCGCGTGGTGAGGCCGCGCCTCACTTCGCCGCCGTGGAGAGCGCTGCGGCACAGGCCAGGGATACCGCCCGCGCCGTGCTGCGCTCAGCCGATCAGGGCGACAACGATCCTCGCTACAAGGCAGGCCTCGGCGCCATCGAATCCGCTGTCACGGCCCGGCGAGCATCGATCGCGCGGGCTGTTGAGGGTGCCGGCGCCGTCACCGAGCAATCCCTTCTCGCGGCAGCGCAGCGCCTTGCCGCCACGTTCCCGGCGGGTGCTTCGCAACCAACTGTTCCGCTGGCTCGCAAGGAGGGGATGCACGGTTCGGATCCCGGACTCGACCCTCGCGCGGCCGTGCCAGTCATTGTGGAAACGCTGACCGCGGCGAGCGTCGCCCCACCGGGCAGCGCGGCTGCCCGCGACGGTCCCCCCGCCGCGCTCGGCCTGCTGCGCCTGTACACAACCGCGTGGACCGATGGAGTGGCACTGGCTGCCGCCGCGGACGACCGACTCGCGTGGGGGGAGTTCCAGCGGCAACTGGATTCAGCGGGGCGAGCCGCGTCCATCCGCGAGTCCCTCGGCGCAAGCGCGCGAACTCAATCGGTCGCTGCGGCAACAATCTCGCGAGCGCTCAGCAGCGCCGCTTTGCCCCCCGAGGCTCGGCAATCGATTGACCGTCTGTCGCGTCTGGGTGCGGCCTCGCTCGGCGCGGCCGAGAACCCCGCCCTCGATTCCGCTTATGACCGTGTGCTGGCCAGTTGGAAAGCGCTCGGCTCCGATCCCGTTGTCGCTCGTCGGCGGCTCATCGACGCGTTGCGCACCCCCGCGGGCGCGCCGGACTATCTTGTCGTCAGCCTTGGCGATCCGCGCGAGACGGACCTTGTCGCGCGATGGTGGCGGTCGCTCACGCTGGCGGGCATTCGGACGCTGTCGCGCGAGGCCCAGCGAGCTGCCTCCACAGCGCAGCCGACATCCGGACCCACAGCAAGGTTCGCCCGCTTCCCGCTGGCTCGGTACGACGCCGCGGCGGGCCAACTCACGCCCTCCGAACTTCTCGAAGCCCGCGCCGCTCTCGCCGTGTCAACCCCTGCGAGTGGCGTGTCGATCGCCGATGGGGTGCGCGACCCCGACCTCGCCGCGGAACTCCGCAATCTCGCGCAGGCTGATATGCCCGGCGCGGCGGCCGGCGGCAACTCCGCGCTCCTTGGCGTCTTGCCGGAGCGGGCCGACCAGCGCTTCGCCTGCACGGTTGAGTATCAGCCAGACCCCGCAGGAGCATCGGGCGGAGGCACGTTCGCGGCCGTCCGCGTCCGCCAGCAGGGCAGCGAGCCGCGCACCGTCAAGTTGTCCGGCGGACCCGTCTCGCTCGGTAGCCTTGACTATCCCGGGGCAAGCGTCGAACTGGAGTTCCTAGCGTCCGACTCGCCCGATGCGAAGCCGGTAGCGACGGGCGCGATCCCCGGCCCGTGGCTGGGCCTGTGGCTCATTGCGGCGCACCAGGGACGCCCGGTCATTGATGCGGATCGCCGACTGTGGGAAGTTCGTATGCCGCTGAAGTCTGCCGCGGGGCCACGGACGGTCGTGCTCCGACTGAACTTTGATGATCGCGAACTTCCCGATCCTGCACTGTGGGCGCGCTAAACTTTCGCTGTTCGCTATCCCGAATCACCAGAGCCCATCGCCCGGAGGCGTCGCCATCTCGATCTTCAAGCGACTCTTCGGCGGCAGGCAGGCGCACGCCGACCGCTCGCCCGCGGTGGCGCTCGGGGCCTTCGGCAAGCATCCCGCCTTCGACGACCACCTGGAGGACAGCGGACTGGTCTCCGCCGCGCTCATCGATGCGCGCCGCATCCTCTACGCCGATGCGATCCGCGCCAATATTGACTCGGGGACCTGGGAGCGCCTCGCCCCGGAACAGCGGCTCGAAGAGTTCGACCACACGCTGCTCTGGTCCCTGTCGGCTCGCGACCATGTGCTGTTGATGGGCCGTCTACTTCCAAGCCGCGACGCGAAGGGGCGAGAGAAGTACCCGTTTGTGCTCTGCGCCGAACTCCACGACCCCCGCGCCCGTGAGGCGATCCGCTCGACGGTGGACCGGCTCGACACCATTGCGCAGGAGTGCGCGAGCGTGACCTCGCGCGAGCAGTTTGCCGCGGTTCTCGAGGCTGCGAGAGAGGAGGCACCGTCCGTTCTCACTTCGCCCCCGCACGCCGCCCCGACCGGCGCGCTGCTGACGGCGATCACCGCTCCCAGAGCAGGAAAGCCCGGGCTGGAGTCGTTCGCCAGGTGCCTCTACGCGCTTGAGCGTGAACTTACGCCCGTCCCCGATCGCACGACCGCCTCGGGGACAGGGCACGTCCGCCTCCCCGCACCCGGGCTGACCGATGCCGATGCCCTCGCGGCGTGGCTGGCGATCATCCATCTCTGGCTGCCCACGCTCCCCGGCGTATTGCTCGTCAAGCCCCGGGCACGCCCGTGGCTGGACATCCTGGTGCCCATCCCGCTTCCCGCGCAACTCGCCTGCATCCGCTGCGATACCGCCGTCGTACCGCTGGCGTGCGATGTCCCGTACACACTCGATGCGCGGCTCCGCGAGCGAACCGAAGAACTTGCGCGGCGGCTCATGCCCGCGACTGAGACGCACATGCCATCGTTTCCCGTGCCGGTCTCTCCCGGCCGCCCGGGTGCCCTGCCGCTGCTGCTGGTGGTGGCCGGAGCATCGCTCCTGGCGCTCGCCGTGGTCCCGGCGTTCGCGCAGGCTGGGGCTGGCGGCGCACCCCCGGCGATCATCGAGCAGGTTGACGACCTCAGGGCGATCGAGCGAGAATCCCGAACCGCCGAGTTGCTCCGCATCGCCCGCGCCTCGACCGGCCAGCCCGAGCGGCTCTTCGCCGCGTGGCGGCGATTGTCCAATCGCGGCGAGGTTTTGTGGCCCGCCAACCAGGCGGACCTTCTCGACGAGGTCGCGCTCCGCCCCGCACTCCTCGCCGCCGCCGCTGCCGCGAGTACGCCGGAGCGAGCCACGCAACTCCGGCAGGAAGTCGATTCCGAGCAGGTCCGCCGCCTCACCCGTCTTCTGAGCACCACAACGGATGACGGGACCCTCGCCGCCGTCGATGAGGCCATCCGGGCCTTCGGACTTGTGGAGCACACCCTCGATGGGCGCATCCGGTACAACCTGCTCCTCAGTCGCCTGAAGCGAGCGGCGGCCGCCCCGGGGATCAGCGATGCCGAGGCCCGCTCGCTCGCACGCACCTTTGTAACCGACATCCGCAAACTTTCCGGGGGCATCGCGTTCCTCGCGGGGGCGAACTCGGTGGTCGCTGCCTTCGACGACATCGCGGATGGTGCCCTCGCGCCAACTGGCGCGACGCTGATGCCCTGCCGACTCGGCCCGGGCGCTGCAGGCCTGGGTCAAGGTGTGCGGGCGGGTGACACCCTCCGGTTTGATCTCCCGCCGCGATCGGGTTACCCCGCCACGACTCTTGAGTTTGTGCTCGTCGGCGAGGGGGAAACCGCGTCGTTCATCACCGTGACCGAAGTCTCGGTCGGTCAGGTCGGGGCGATTCTCGCGGCGACGGACTCGGAGCGTTCGATGCCCGCGCTGCTGCCGATCGTTCGACCTCTGGAAGATGTGCGGCCTGCCCCCCGGAGTTGGGTATGGACCCAGGACGATTTTGGTGTTCCGCAAATCCGACCCGCGCCGACTTGGCTTCCGCCGGTCGCTGTACTTAGCGGCGTCGATTATCCGGCTGGACTGGAGCCCATGCCACCGAGCCTCGATTCACCGATGCAGCACATTCCTGTGGTTGCGGCGAGTTATATTGCCGCGAAGGCTGGCTGTAGATTCCCCACAATAGGTGAATGGACTGCACTATTCAACGAGCACCTTGGCGAGGCGGTTCAAGGTGCCAACCTTCGCGACAGCCGCTGGCGGACATTTCAGGAGCACATTCTGGCTCGAAGGGCCGCAGGTGTGTGGGCGGAGGATGCAGATGCGGGGGCGTTTGTCCCCTCCGGCACCCGGCTAGATGTCGGGAGTGTCGAATCCGCCGCGCACGACGATTCATGGCTTTGGTTCGCGCCCATCGCGCCCATCGCGCCGGGCGCGGGGGACGTAGCAGTATCGCATGTAATCGGAAACGTGGCCGAGTTTGTTACCACGGAGGCTTGGGAACCCGAGACCGACCCCGGAAAGACCGGCAAAAAAGTGCGGGCGGCGATGGACCAACTCCGCGTGATCGGGGGCTCAGCGCTCTCTCATCCCTCGATCGACCCACGCCAGCCGCAGGCGCTCGACCGCATCGACGCGCTGGGGGGCTTCTCGGATGTCGGCTTCCGGCTGGCCTTCGGTGCCGATCACGTTACCCGTCCGCGCGAGCAGGTGGGCCTCCAGATTCTCGAGATTCTGACTCCCACGCCCTATCTCCGGCCCCGGTAGTTTGGCCTGTCCAGAAGCATCCACAAGAAAGGAAGTTGGGCGGCCGACTTGACGCGGCGGAAACTCCGCCGGTACGGTGTGCCCGCGAAACACGGAGTTCCGATGCGCAAGCAGGTCCTGACGGCCCGACTTGACGCGCGGTCTGCGTGCTTTGGCCCGAGGTTCGGGCCATGGAGCAGGAGGCGGCATGCACGATCAGTCCGGGCGTTCATCAGGTTCTTGGTTCATGCGTACGCGACCGGCAACGCGCGCGATGCTCGTGGCTGCGGCGGCGGGTCTGTGCCCGGGTGCGCACGCCATGGCGCAGCAGCCCGGCCAGTCGCCCGGCGAGCCCGCGCCCGGTCAGCCGGTGGTTGCATCGCCCGGCGACGCCGGCGCGCCGGTCGCGCCCAGCCCGGCTGCCCCCGCGTCGGACCCGGAGAAGCCCTCGTACCAGGTCGGTGTTGTGCTGCTCGAGTTCGATCGGCAGCACCCCGGGTACCCGGCGATCGACGACCTGCTCCAGGCGGAGGTCACGCTGGGACGAACAGATGACGGCTTTGTTGCACCGGGTCCTGGCGTTGAGTTGGTGACGATCCCGCTTGTTGATATCCCGCTGATGCCCGCCGCAAGATACACGTCTCGCGCGCTGGCGGCGATCACGCACGCCGTGGTCGCGGAGATGCACGCCTTTGGGATCATCGGCGTGACGGTCGGCCCGTCGGAGCGCGAGTTCGCCCCGCCCGAGGAGGGGGACCCCGATTGGGGCAAGGACCTTCGTCGCCCGGGCCAGACGACGCTGACACTGATCGTGAGGACGGGCATGGTGTCGGAGGTGCGCACGCTCGCCAACGGCGAGCGCATCGCGTACGAGGAGCGCATCAACCATCCTGCGCACGCGGGCATCCGCGCCAATGCTCCCGTCAAGCCGTATTCACCCGACGACCAGTCCCGTCGCGACCTGTTACGCAAGGACCTGCTCGATCAGTACGTCTTCCGACTCAACCGGCATCCGGGGCGGCGGGTCGACCTGGCCATCTCGCCTGGCGAAGAGACGGGGACGGTCGCCCTCGACTTCCTTGTGACGGAGAACAAGCCCTGGCTTGCGTACTTCCAGCTCTCCAACACCGGGACCGAATCGACCTCGGAATGGCGTGAGCGGTTCGGCTACGTCAACAACCAACTCACCGGCAACGACGACATCCTGAGTCTCGACTACATCACCGCGGGCTTCGACTCCTCGCACGCGCTGCTCGCCTCGTACGACTTCCCGATCGTGGGCGACTGGTGGCGGCTGCGACCGTTTGCGAGTTGGAGCATGTACGAGGCGTCGGATGTGGGCTTTGCGGGGGAGCAGTTCGAGGGCGAGAACTACTCGCTCGGGTTCGAGTCCACGATCAACTTCTATCAGAACGCCGAGACGTTCGTGGATTTTTTCTTCGGCGCCCGCTACGAGCGCGTCGAGGTCAAGAACAACGCGGTGGATATCGAGGGCAGCAACAACTTCCTGCTCCCTTCGGCGGGCCTCCGCCTGGATCGCAACACCGAGGTCGCCAATAGCCGCGCCGAGGTCGGCTTTGAGTTCAACCTCCCGGAGGTGGCCGACACCGACAAGGCGGACCTTGACGCACTGGGCAGGCTCGACCCCGATGACAGTTGGTTCGCGCTGCAGTGGGATTTCTCGCACTCGTTCTATCTCGAGCCGCTGCTCTTCCGAGATCGGTGGGAGAACACGGGTCCGGGCGGCGTGCCCACGCTCGCACACGAGGTCGCGCTGAGTTTCCGCGGCCAGTACACCTTTGAAGCCCGCCTGATCCCCAACTACGAGCAGGTGGTGGGCGGCCTCTACACCGTTCGCGGCTACGACGAATCGGTGGTGGCCGGCGACACCGTCTATGTCGCCAGCGCCGAGTATCGTTTCCACCTGCCCCAGGCCCTGGCCTTCGATCCCAACCCGGGCACCTTCTGGGGCAAGCCCTTCCGCTATCGCCCGCAGCAGCCCTACGGCCGGGCGGACTGGGATTTGGTTCTCAAGGGCTTCATCGATGCCGGTCGCGCGCAGAACAACAACCGCAAGAGTTTCGAGAACGATGAGACGCTCATCGGCGCGGGCGTGGGCATCGAGTTCCTCTACCGCCGCAACCTCACCCTCCGGGTGGATTGGGGCTTCGTGCTCGACGAGATCGAGAACCGGGCCGAGGTGGGCGATAACCGCGTCCACTTCGTCGGCACCATACTTTTCTGACGGTTAGCTTTCCGATCTTCCGCCCCGATCCCCCGGGGGAGGAACCTATATACCGCGGCCAACGCATAACACCTTGCGAGCCGCACGCGCCCCAGGGCCTTCCTGCCAGGGCGATCGGGGGAAAGCAGGCAGGGACGCTCGCACGCCTTCGCACATCAGGAGACTTTGATGTTCACGCAAACCAACGCGCGGCCGGTAGGACGCGGCGGTGTCATTGGCCTGTCGCTCGGACGCTTCGCCTTCATCGGCGCGGGCGTCGCCGCCATCCTCGTCGGCCCGGCCATGGCGGGGCCGGAAGGGGCCAACGTTGTGCAGGGCAACGCGCGCATCCGGCAGAACGGCAACCTGACCCGCATCCGCGCCTCGGACGGCGCGATCATCAACTACAGCGCGTTCAACATCGGCGCCAATGAGACCGTCCGGTTCGTGCAGCCCAGCGACAGCGCACGGGTGCTCAACCGCATCTCGGGCGAGGCCCCGACCCACATCGATGGCACGGTTCGGGCAAATGGAAATGTGTACTTTGTCAATCGCGCCGGCGTCACGTTCGGCAACGGCGCGGTGGTTGATGTGGGAGGCCTCTACGCCGCGGCGGGCAATATCTCGAACCAGGACTTCGCGGGCAATGTCAACCACTTCTCCGGGCTGTCGGGCGAGGTGGTCAACAACGGTTCCATAAGCGCCTCGGGAGGCGTGGCAGCGCTCATCGGGCGCGAGGTCGCCAACCGCGGCGTCATCATGGCCGACAAGGGCGTGGTGGCGATGGTCGCGGGCGGCGAGGGCGGGGATGTTGTCCTGGCCCAACGCGGCTCGAGCATCTCGGTGCGGGTCGAGGGCCTTGCCCGACCGCAGGTCGAGGGGACGGGTGTCGAGAACTCCGGCACGGTCTCCGCCAAGCGCGGGCGAGCGCTGATGGTCGCCGGCGACATGTACTCCCTCGCGGTGAAGAACACCGGCACCATCCGGGCCGGGCACACGACTATTGAGGGCCAAGGCAACGCGACGGTCAGCGTGGGGGGCACGATCGATGCTCGCAACGCCGCGCCCGGCGGGCGGGGCGGAACGGTTGAGATCACCGGCCAGCGCGTTGTCATCAACGGGGCAACTATCGACGCCTCCGGCACCAATGGCGGCGGCGCGATCAACATCGGCGGCGAGGCCCACGGCGCGGGCGACCTCCGCACCGCCGACACCACGCTCGTCTCATCGGGATCGGCAATCACCGCCGATGCGATCGAGTCCGGCGACGGCGGGCAGGTGGTTGTGTGGGCCGATGGTCATACCGGCTTCTACGGCAGCGCCTCGGCCGATGGCGGCTCGCAGACGGGTGATGGCGGGTTCATCGAGACCTCCGGCAAGGACACTCTCGACATCCGCGGCGGACGCGTCAGCGCGGCATCCGAGTCGGGCACTGGCGCGAACGGCACATGGCTGCTCGACCCGCGCAACGTCACCATCGACGCCGTGGCCACCATCGGCGGCACCTTCGATGGCGGCAACCCCGACACCTTTACGCCCAATGCGGATGACGCGATCGTCGATGTCACCCAGATCGAGACGGCGCTTGACGGGGGCACGAACGTTCAGATCCTCACGGGCAACACGGGCACGCAGGACGGCAACATCACCGTCGCCTCATCCATCGACAAGTCCGCGGGCGGCGCGGCGACGCTGACCCTCCGTGCGGCCAACGACATCAACGTCAACGCCGACATCTCATCGACTGTCGGGGCGCTCACGGTCGAGTTGCTCGCCAACGATGCCACGAGCGGCAACGACGACCTCAATGCGAGCGCGGGGTCCGTCTCGCTGGCGGCGGGGGTGGACATCAACACGCTCGGCGGCGGTCTGACGGTTCGTGGGGCAGGGTTTGCCGGCGATGTCGCGTCGATCGTGAACGCGGGTGCCGGCGCGGTCAGTATCGATGTGACGGGCAACGCGGCCCTCGGCCAGACCAACAGCGCGATGCTGACGGTCGTGACCACGGGCGGTGACATCACCCAGAACGGCGCGGTCGCTGTGACCGGCACTTCGAGTTTCACCGCCCGCAACGGCCTCGGCGGCGAGGTCGTCCTTACGAACACCGCCAACACCTTCGGCGGCGGCATCGCGCTTACTTCTCGCACAGGCGATGATTCCGCGTTCGGCAACGGCGACCTCAACGTGTCCGCGGCCGGCACGCTCCCCGTCACCGCCGCCACGACGACCGGCGACATCAGCCTCACCGCCGACGACTTCGCGATTACCGGCATCGTGCGAGGCGACTCGAGCATCGCACTCAACAACCTCACCGCGGGGACCGACATCTTTGTCGGAGGCTCCGGCGCCGGCATCTCTCTTTCCGCTGTGGAGCTCGCGTTCCTTGATACCAATGCGGGCATCCAGATCGGGCAGCCGGATGCCGGCACGATCTCCGTCGGCGCCGATGGTCCGATCGATCTCTCCGCTTCTTCGCTCAACCGGCTCACGCTCTGGGGAAGCGACATCGCGTTCGCCAGCGGCCTCACGCTGCCGGACAACGCCACGGCCAATCTCCTCACGGTCACCGGCGGCATCGATGGCAGCAACCCGGCAACCGATCTGACGATCGGCGGCGCGAACGGCTCGCTGGTGATCGATTCGGCGGGCGGGGTCGATCTCGACACGGAGATCGGGCGCATCGCCGCGAATCTGTCCGCGGGCTCGCTGGCCCTCCGGAACGATGGCAACCTGCGCATCGCGATGATCGATACCACCAGCGGCGTCCGCGTCGCCGCGGGCGAGAACATCAACATCACCTCTGACGGCGGGATCACCGTCAACTTCGATGTCGGCACCTCCGGCGCGGGTCAGATCACGCTTCTGGCCGAGGGCGGGGACAGCGGCAACATCATTGTCAACGCGGCGGTGCAGGCCGATGCGGGCCAGGTGACGCTGAACGCCGACAACGACATCACCGTCAACGGCGGGGGCACGGTCGGCTCGACCACGGGCGGTGTCACGCTGACGGCCGACTTTGACAACGCATCCACCGGCGGGCCGTTCGATGGTGGGAGCGTGGAGCTGGAGACCGGCTCGACGGTCGCGGCGGGTGCTGCGGCGACCATCAACTCCGGCGGCGATATCGATGCCGATGGCACGTTCACCGGCGGGTCATTCCAACTCAACGCCGCGAACGATGTAAATCTGCGGACAAATCTGTTTGCCACAGACGCGATGGGCGTGAGCATCATCGCCGGCGGGACGCTGCTGGTGGACGCGACCCGGACGATCATCTCCGCAGGCAACCCGATCTCCCTGACGGTTGATGACCTTGACCTGCTGGGCAGCCTGAACAGCGGGATTGGCAACACCGCCATCGAGATCAACGGGGTGGGCACGATCGGCCTGGGGAACGCGGCGGGCGACCTGCGCATCAGCAACTCCGAGTTCGAGCGCATCACCGCGAATCAACTCACGGTGGGAGGGCCGGACGCGACGCTCATCACCACCGACGGGCTCACCGCTGTCCAGACGCAGAACGTTGGCACGCTGGTGCTCGATGCGACGCGTAACGGCGCACGGGCGGTGTTCTCGGGCACGGGCTCGACCTTCAACGCGCTGACGGTCAACGCCGATGACGGCATCGACGCCAACGCCGACATCCGCGCCGACACGGGCGACATCGTGCTTGAGGCGGACTTTGATAATGCGGCGGACACCGACGATGCGATCAACATCGCCCAGGCCGTTGTGATCTCCACCAACCCGGGCGGCGGCGCTGTCACGCTCTCCGCGGCGACGGGCGGCATCATGGGCGCGGGCGCTGTCACGATCGACGCCAACACGGACCTGACGATCAATGACGACATCCAGTCGCCGGGCGTGGTCGCGCTGTTCTCCGGCGGGGTGATGACCCTTGGGGGCACCGTCACGGGCAACTCGGTGATGATCGAGAGCGATGACGGGGTCACCATCTCTGAGAACTTGACGAGCCAGTCTGGCGAGGTCCGGATCGAGGCCGATGTGGATGAGGACGGCGTGGGCACGCTGACCATCGCGACCGGGGCGGTCGTGGACACCAACGATAACGATGCTTTCCTCTCCGCGGCGGATGTGCAGATCGACGGCACGATCGACGCGGGGACGGGCGATGTGAGCATCGACCGGCCGAACGGCGGCACGCTCGGCCTCGGTGCCGGCGCGGGCGACTTGCAACTCTCTGGCGACGAAGTGTCGCGCATCACCGCCGACCGGCTCTTGATCGGCGAGACTTCGAGATTCACGCTGGCGACTGTGGATGGCATCACTGCGGCCGACACTGCCAACATCCTGATGCGGCTGGCCATCACCGCGGATGATCTGAACATCACAGGCGGCTTCGAGGTTGCCAACGGCGGTCTCACCATCCAGAACCGCACCGACACGATCGGGCTCGGTACCGCCACGGGCACGATGACGATCGACAACGCGGAGTTGGCTCTGATCGTGGCCCCCGAGTTGACCGTGGGCGGCGATGCGACGACCTCCATCACGGTCTCGGCGGTCACGGGAGCGGCGTCCCAGGGGATCGAGGGACTGTTCACGCTCATCGCCCAGGACACCATCACGTTCTCGGCTGGCGCATCGACCTTCAACTCCCTGTCGGCGCAGGCGGACCAACTCATCCGCGTGAACGCCAACCTCACCACCGACACCGGTGATCTGACGCTCAACGGCGATGCCGATGGCGGAGGCACAGGCACAAACGGGATCACCTTTTCGGCCAACCGGGTGCTGACCTCGGCTAATGCGCTGCTCCTCCAGGCCGGGAACGGCGACGCCGTGGCCGCCGGCGCGCTGACACTCAACGCCGCCGAGGGCGTGCAGGTCAACGCCGACCTCATCACCAACGGGTCAACGGTTATCAACTCGGACACCGATGCCGATGGCGGTGTCACAACCGTTGCGCTCAGCCGATCCATTACCACGACTAACTCCGCGCTCTCGATCACCGGCTCGGACCTGGCCCTTGACGGCTCGTTGAACTCCGGCGCAGGCCAGACCCGCATCCTCCGCTCGACCAGCGGCACAATCGGCCTCGGCGCTGCGACGGGTACGGGTCTGACCATCACCGGGGCGGAGTTGCAGCGCATCATCGCCACCGGGCTGATCATCGGCGGGACGAACACGACCCGCGTGACGTCCAACGGCGTCACCGGCGCGAACGTCGCGTCGATCGCCGGGGGCGTCACGCTCGAGGCCCTCGCCGACAACGGCCAGGTGCAGTTCTCCGGGGCGAACTCGACCTTCGGCGGCTTGACCGTGAATGCCGACAACGGGGTCATCGTCAACGCGCAGGTCTCCACGACGCTCGACAACATGGTCTTCAATCCCAACGCGGATGGCGCGGGCGACGGTGTCGATGCCGTCGTCCTCAACGACGACCTCACTGCCGGAAGCCACGACGTCAACTTCGAGGGCAACGTCCGGGTCGGCCAGAACGTGATCGTTGCCGGCAACGACATCCGGTTCCGCGGCACCGTCCGCTCAAGGAACGACACCGCCCGCAGCCTCACGGTCAACACCTCCAGCGATGGCGTGACGCTGTTCGAGCGTCGCGTGGGCGGGGGCGACCGACCGCTCGCCGCGATCACTACCAACTTCGATGGTGTAACCCGGCTCGGGGGCGATGTCACGACCTCGGGCGGAACGATGACTTTCTTCGACCAGGTCCGCATCATGCGGGACATCACTCTTACCGACACCGGGGGAACGGGCATCTTCTTCAACAACACGCTCGAGGCGGCGCCCGGCGCCACTCCCGACCTCACCTTCCGCTGGCTCAATAACAATCTTCCCGCCGACAACGCCCTGCCCATCCTCAGCTTCAACGGTCCTGTGGGTGGAGTCCGCCCCCTGGGATCGATCTTCTTCAACTATGACGTCACCGACGGGGTGGACGGGCGCGTGAACGTGCCGCGGATCGCGACGATCGTCGCGCGTGCCCGCAATGCCAGCGGCGGGATTGTGACCAACCCTGTTCCCCCCTACGACATCACCTTCAACGTCGTCAACGAGTTCCGGATGGGCCAGAATGAGAAACTCACCGTCGCCGGGGACGTGACCATCAACGCCGGATCCGCGGTCCTGGGCGACATTACCGCCCTGGGCGACATCACCGTGAACGCCGGGTCGATCCAACTCAACTCGCGTCCCGCGGGGACTCTGCTCGCGCCCGATAACGGCCTGGGTCAGGACATGGGGCTTGACATCGTGTCAGGCGGGCTGATCGACTTCTCCACTACGCCCACCATCAACGGCTCGGATCGCGTGGCCTTCGCGACCCCCGATGGCACCGGCGATGCCAACGGGAACCTCTCGACCTTCATCTTCCAGTCGTTCGGCGCTGTCACTCCCTCGCTCATCAACGGCGGGTCCTCGAGCAACATCATCACGCTCGACCTCCGCGCCGAAGGGCCGACCAACACGAACGTCTCCGATGCGCTCGCCGGGGCGATCCCTCGCGAGACGCGCTTCAACGATGTCGGCGAAGACCCCGTGGTGGGTCAGGCCCAGATCGAGGAACTCCGCCAACTGGGCATCATCCCGCGCTCACTTGACCTGCCCGAGTTGCTGGCGCTGCTGGTGGGCTGGGGCCTGTATAACGACTACCCGCTCGCGGGCGGGACCGGACCCGTAACCTACGCAACCGCCGTCAACCGGCTCCCGGGGCCGGAAGTCACCGCGCTGCTGCGCGACTACGACCGGACCTTCAACCGGCCCCTGCTGGATGAGGAGGGCAACCCTGTCCTCGACGAGAACGGCGAGCCGCGCCGCGTCTCGCGCGCCTCGGAGATCCAGGACGCGCTCTACCAGTCGGTCCGCCGCTTCCTCGCCGCGAATCCCGGCACCACCTCCATCGACCCCGCACGTTTCCGGTCATACCTCGACACCTCGGAGGAGGAGACCGTCAGCCGGCAGTACGTCGAGCAGCTGGCCGACTTCCTCAACCGGCTGGAGTATCTCGGCCTCACGCCGCGAGAACTGGCGCTGTCGAAGAACGTCCTGCTCGCCCCCGTCCGCCCGCGCGGCATCGCGACCATCCAGCAGTTCGAGGCCGTGATCCGAGGCTCGGAGATGGCGACGACTGGAAACTGAAAACCGACGTTGTTGGACCGGCGCTCCGTGCCGGCCATGGAATACCTATCGATCACCAACGGGCCACGACACGCGTCGCGGCCCGTTTTCATTCATTGCTACGCTCAGGTTCGATGCCGCCCGTGCCTGAACCAACCCGGCCCATCGTGCGTGCGGCGACGGCCTTCCGCGCGGCCTTCGGCCATCCGGCGGACGGGCCCGCGGCCGTTGCGCCCGGACGCATCAACCTCATCGGCGAGCACACCGACTACAACGACGGCCTCGTGCTACCGGTCGCGATCCAACTCTGCTGCGCCGCCGTCACTTCTCGTCGCGCGGACTCTCGCTTGCGAATCGTCGCGGCCGATCTCGTCGCGCCGGGCAACGTCTTTGAGTGCGATTTGGCCGCCCTTCATCCCACGAGCTTCCGCGCCACATGGGCGGCCTACGCCGCCGGACCCGGCGCGCTCCTCTTCGCGATGTCCCATGCCCGCACCGGCGCCGATGTCGCAATCGCCTCGGACGTTCCGATGGGTTCGGGCCTGAGTTCCTCGGGCGCGATGGAGGTCGCGATCGCGACGGCTCTTGCCGCGCTGTGGAAGGTCCACATCGCTCCGCTGGACCTTGCCCGACTGTGCCAGCGCGCTGAACACGAGTTCGCAGGTGTGCCCTGCGGCCTGATGGACCAACTCGCCGCCGTGTTTGGGCGCGAGGGACACGCGCTGCTCATGGACTGCCGCGACGGCACGATCGTCCCGATCCCGCTTCCCACTTCTGAGACGGCGACGCTCGTCGTCACCAACTCGGGTGTGCGGCACGCGCTTGCATCGGGTGAGTATGCCCGGCGACGCGCGGCGTGCGAGGGCGCGGCGGGCGCGATGGGCCTGCGCTCGCTCAGGGACGCCTCGACCTCCGCCATCGCCGGCGCGAGACTCACACCCCAGGAGCGAGACTGCGCTGCGCACGTCGTGGCCGAGAACGCGAGGGTCGGGTCTTTCGCCGCGGCCCTTCGCGCGGGCGACCGAGCCGGGGCGGGTGCGCAGATGTACGCCTCGCACGCATCGCTCCGCGACCTGTTCCGCGTGTCGTGCCCGGAACTCGACACGCTGGTGGAGATCGCGCACAAAGTTCCCGGCGTCTACGGCTCACGCATGACGGGCGGGGGCTTTGGCGGCTGCACCATCACGCTTTGCCATCCCGGCGCGGTCTCGTCGCTCACGCTCGCGCTCCGCGAGGAATATCGCGCTGCGCACGGGCGAGAGTGCTCCGCGTTCGTTGTCCGGGCTTGCGCGGGCGCGCGGATTGTTCAAGCCGATGCGGACTCGTGCATAACGTGATGATCGCACGCGGAAAGTTGCATCTTCGGTCCGACTTCCGACTTCCGACTTCCGACTTCCGACTTCGCGCATCGCTTCAGCATCCCGCGAACCACAGCGCCAGGAACGCGAAGATGTCCGGCACGCCGATCCCCGGTATCCCGTCGATATCCGCGCTGCTCCCGCCTGCGAACCACACGCCGAGGAACGCGAAGATGTCCGTCACCTCGCGCACGCCGTTGGCGTCAAAGTCCGCAGCGCACGGGGGTATCGGGCAGCCGCGGACCAGGACCACAACCTCATCGACCGCCGCCTCGATGATCGACCCCGGCGCCGCGTCGTTGGGCACAAACCGGATGCGCATCTGGTCGGTAGGCTCTATCAGGCCCACCAACTCAAACTCGAATCGCACCCACGCGTTCGTACTCGAATCGGCCGCGATGTGCTGCAATCCCTGCCAAGTCGCACCATCGTTATTCGAGATCAGCACATCAAACGGGTCCTGCGCGGGGTTCGAGCCCTGGTCGTTTGAGTACCACAGGTAGTACGACAGGCGCGCCGAATCGGGCTGTTCACCCGCCGGCCCCAGCGCGCTCAGCGCCGGGCTCGTCAGCGTTGTCGCGCCGTTGTCGACATCGAACGTCCCGATCTGCGATCCCGCCGCCGCCCCGGTCACCCAGCAGAGCGAGCCGTCTACCGAGACATCCGCGCCCGGCTGCGCGCCCGTCGCCTGTGGCGATGCCAGTTCCCACACGCCCGTAGTCGCCGTGTCGCCCGGCGCGCCCACCATCCAGCCGCCGGCCGCCTCGCACGCGTCACGCGAGGACCGGATGGTCTCCACCGCGTCCACGCTCAGCACGCTCGCCGGCGCATCAGTGGGGTAGGTCGCGTTCTGAGCGCCCGTTGTCGAAGCGGCGAAACTAAACTCGATCGTTTGACCGCACTCCGCCGCGGGAAGGGTGGCCAGAAACTCGCCGGGGTTGGCGAGCGCTGTGAGGGCGAAAGGAACGAATGCGCCCGCCCCCCCGGTGCGAGCGAGCAACTGCCCGCTCCCGGAACTCATCGCGTTCATGTTCGAGTCGATCACCACGCGGAAACTGCTTGTCTGCTCCGCCTCCACTTCCTGCGGCAGTCCGTCAGGGAACGTGAACCGCAGCGGCAGCGCGATGTAATCCAGCAGCGTTAGCACCGCTCGATAGTTCTCATGGCCCGTCGGCACGATCGCCTGCGCGGGAGCGACAAACCCATAGGCGCCCGTGTCGCGGAGTTCGATCGTCCAACTCAGGATGCCCTGGTCCCCGAACGCCCAGTCGGGCACCGTGCCGGAGGCGGGATAGATTGTCGTGTTCGACGGCCCGCCGATGTAGGTCATGCCGCTCTGTCCGCGGATCTCTCTCGCCATGTCCCCATTGAGACGGGTAAAGACCGATTGCGTCGGCTCGGCGGGAACTGCCGATGTGTATCCCCACGGCGAAAGGATCAACTGGCTGAAGGTGTGGAAGTCGATGTGCGCATCGAGGCGCGGCCGCGCGGCCATGAAATCCCGAAGCGCCGCGGTCTCGGGCTCGCTGAAGGCGAAGGGTCCGCGGTAGGTCTCGTTGCCGGGTGTCGTGCTCGCACCCTCGCCGCCCCACTCAAAGCCCCAGTTGCGGTTCGGATCGACGCCGAAGGTCCCGTTACCGTTATCGACGCGCGTCTTGCGCCACAGGCGCGTGTTGGTCCATGTGTAGACATACCCGTCCGGGTTGATGATCGGAACAAAGATCACCTCCGCGTTGCTCATCAACTCGCCGACCCGGGGGTCGCCCGCGCCGAAGTCCGCGATCAGACTGTGGGCGATGTGCATGACCGTTGTGGGGCTGAGCCATTCGCGCGCGTGCTGCGTGCCGTTGAAGAGCACCTGCCGCCGCTCGTTACGCGGATTCTCAACGGAGTCGGGCGCGGAAACGGCAAAGCCGCGGATCGCGCGCCCGAAGCGCGAGGTCCCCACGCTCACCGGCGTCACCACGCCGGGGTTGCCCGCTACGAGCAGGTCGATGCGAGCCATTACTTCGTCGTATGTCCGGAAAGTATCGAAGTAGGTATCGCCGCGGAACGCCGCGCCATTGGCCTCCGCCGCGCGTGCCTGCTCGCCTTGCACCCGCTCCGCCTCGATCAACGCTCCCAGGTCGGCGACCAGCACCGTCTGCGCGATCCCGGCCTCGTCGAGCGCCGCAAGTCCTTCCGCCGACACCACCAGATCAAGCCCCGGCCCGCGACGCTCGCAGAACCACGTCGTCTCGGCGATCGCCAGGGCGGCAAGTTCCTCCCGCACCGTTCGCGGCAGAACCCGCACGACCTTGAACCCGTCGTATGTTGTGCGGGCATCGTGTGCAACAGCGGCCGGCGCATCGGGCCCACCCTCCCCGGGGGCCTGACGCTCGGGCCCGGACGCTTCTTGCGCGCGCACCGTTCCGGGCAACAGCACCGCACCCGCGACCACCGCGATACCGAACAAACGCACGCCGCCAACTCGTTGTGTCATGTCATCTCCAGACGCCAGAAGTATGCCGGCTGTTCGCATCGCGGCCATGCCGGTTGCCACGAATCCCCGAACCTATCCTTTACCCATGTCCCCAGACGGCCTGACAAGCCCTTCTTTGCCGCTTGCCACCTCTTCTCGCCGCCCGGCTGAGACCGAGTATCCGCCGGTGGCGCGCGAGGGCTGGATTATCGTCGCCGTCTTTTTTCTTGGCTCGTTCCTGGTTGCTTCGTTCCTCGCGGCATTCGTGAACCCCTTGGCAGGCGGCCTGGCGGCGTTTGTCACGCTCCCATTGGCGGTGTGGTCGGTGTGGTTCTTCCGCGACCCGGCCCGGAGCGTGCCGCGGATCGACAGCGCGGTCATCTGTCCCGCCGACGGGGTCTGCTGCTTTGTGGGAAGTGGGGGAGCGGGGGGGGCTGGCGCGCCGCCGCCTGAACTCGGCCTCGACCCCGCTTCCACCCGCGTCAGTGTGTTCATGAACGTGTTCAACGTCCACGTCAATCGCGTCCCGGTCGCGGGCACGATCGACCGGGTCGAGTACCGCCCCGGCAAGTACTTCAACGCGTCGCTCGACAAGGCCAGCGAGCACAACGAGCGCTGCGGGCTGCGGGTCCGGCGCGATGATGGCGTGGCCATCGGCTTTGTGCAGATCGCGGGACTTGTGGCCCGGCGCATCGTCTGCCGCGCCAGCACAGGCGAACGCTACAGCGCCGGGGAGCGGTTCGGCATCATCCGCTTCGGTTCGCGCGTGGATGTGTACCTGCCACCCGGGGTCGAACCGAGCGTCAACGTCGGCGACCGCATGGTCGCGGGCGAGACCATCATCGCGAACATCCCTCTGGCCGGAGCGCACTGACCCATGTTTCTCCGCTACCCATCCCGCCAGCGCGAGGTTCCCCTCCGGCTGATCATTCCCAACGTCATCACCACGATGGCCCTGTGCAGCGGCCTGGTATCGCTGCACTTCTCGATCAAGTCGGATATGCCCGACTTCGACAAGGCCCTGGGCGCGATCATGCTCGCCGCGGTCTTTGACATGCTCGACGGGCGGGCCGCGCGCCTCCTCCGCGCCTCTTCCAAGTTCGGCACGGTGTTGGACTCACTCTCCGACTTCCTGTGCTTCGGCGTTGCGCCGGCGGTGCTCATGCACCAGTGGATGCTCAAGCGCCCGGACCTCCAGCCCGTCGGCAAACTGGCCGAATCGTTCGTGCTCGCGGCGATCCTGCTCTTTGCCCTGTGCAGCGCGCTGCGGCTGGCCCGCTTTACCGCCGCGGCCGATTCTCCGCCGCCGGCAAAGCCCGACGCCCCAACACCTGTGACCCCGCCGTACAAGCCCTCACCGCTGGCGAAGAACTTCTTCGTCGGCATGCCCACGCCCGCGGCGGCCGCGGCGGTGCTGATCCCCGTCATGCTCATGGAATCCCGCATCGTCGGTGATGCCTATATCCACACCGGTGCCATCGTCGCCTACACCATCGGGATCGCGTGGCTCATGGTCAGCCGCCAGCCGATGTTCTCGTTCAAGAAGGTTCGCGTCAGCCGGCCGCTCGTGGTGCCGATGCTGCTGGCCGTGGGCCTGTGGTTTGTGCTGGCGGCCAAGGACTTCTGGCTCGCGATCGCGCTCGTGGCAGGGGGCTATCTGCTGACGCTCCCGCTGAGTCTGTGGTGGTACGCCCGGACGGCGAAGCAGTTGAGTGCCTTGGCGGCGCCATCTCCGACGCCGCTCGGGCCGGATTCGCCGCGCGAGGGCGGTTCGACAAGCCCCGAGGCGTGATGTGCGCCGCTGACGACCGCCCGCGGCCAATCGAAGAGAAAGCGGTGGGTGGGGGGGTTCGAACCCCTGGCGGCCAGTGCGCAGCGAGAACTCTCTTTTGCTCTACGAATCACGAGGAATTCGGCGATCTCATGAATCGTTCCGATGGCTCTAAAGGGGTGCTAAGCGCCTAGTGGCTTACACCCCTTTAGTCGCCGCGCGGCCGGCGCGGCGTTTGAGCGGCGGCATCAGATCCGCCGGCTCGACCGCCATGGCGGTCGCCAGCGCCACGACCGTCTCCAGCCTTACCGAGCGATGCCCCCTCTCGATCAGGCTGATGTGGGTTCGGTGTAGCCCTGCGACCGCGGCGAGCGATTCCTGGGACAGGCCTCGCGACTCCCGCAGTTCCCGCACACGTTGGCCAAAGAATTCCGCGTAATTCGTCGCCATAGCTTGACATCGTAGCCGCATGTAGACAATTGAACTACTGACGATGCGCAACAGTGAGCCAAGCCCATCATGGGCCTTTGGCGGCTCCGCAAGAAAATCTGGCGCGCCAGGAAGGAGTCTGCCCATGGATTCTGGAAATAGAGAGTGCGACCGTGAAGTCACCGCGGCAGAGGCGAGCCATGCACCCCTCGTTGGGGATGCGAGACGCAGGAGCAAGCCGCGGATGCTGACGGTCGCTGTCGCCATCCGGCGGCAAACGACAGAGGAGCGTCGGAATTACAGAGCCGCGGTCTGCGCCCTCATGGCTGAACTTGTCAGCCAGAAACTGGACCGCGAGAAGGAGTAGGGAGATGGGGAGTTTTGAAAAAGAAGTGAAGGGGTACGTTGCCATGGTTCGTTGTTCGACGCGCGGCCAAGCCGACTCGTCGACGGACGATCAACTAGGAGTCATCCGCCGATGTTCACAGCTGGAAGGCCGCAAGGAAGTGGACGTCATCTGGCTTGAGGGCGTCAGCGCCAGCAATCCGGACACGATCGACGCGATTGTTAATGAGATCATCGAACGCAAGCTGCAGTTTGACGACTTCGATGTCGTTGCCCTGCAGGATCCGACGAGACTGACCCGCTGTGGGGCGGATCATGGCGCAGCCATCCGCTACCAAATGGACCGGCACGGCATTCTGATCCTGTACGCGAGTCGGCCCGCCAATTGCCCCGTTGCTGAACGCCATCGAGGACGAGCAGGGGAAGTTCAACAAGAGCGCGTTTAACATCGCACGCGGCGTCGGCTCCGCTGTAGTTGACCGGCGCAAGACCCATTGCAGCCGGCCGCCATCTGGCGTGGATCGGCTCTTCTTCGATTCTGAGGGCAGGCCCTCATATCGACTGCGCAACCTGCCTGACGGGACCCAGATCAAGCTGAAGGCCGACAGCGAGGAGATTCTGGAACGCTTCGGCCGAAATCCGGAATTGGGAGCCCCGGTTCACCATCGAAAGCAGAAGCACGAACGTGTCGCGCTCATCCCTGGCGATCCACTCGCCATCGAGACGGTCGCACTCATCTACCGGTGGCGGCTTCAGGACGGCTTGGGCTATGTGCGCATAGCCAAACGGCTCAAGGAGCTGGGTCGTCCAACTCCGGGCCGGAGCGCTTGGACGGGATCCGCGGTGTGCAGCCTCGTCAATAGCCCGACATACTCCGGCATCTGTGTAGCGTTTCGCAAATCGAAGGCGAAGTTCGCGCGAGCCTCTCGACTCGGTGAGCCGGTGGCCTTTCTACTCAGGCCCGAGGACAAGACCGCCGGCAAGAGGGACCCAAGGACGATCATCCGCCCCGCCGCCGACTGGGTCCGCTACGACGAGCCGCGGCTGAGCGAGCTCCTTCCCCCCGACCTGCGCGAGGTTGCAGCAGCTCATCATGAGCAGCAGCTGGCCCGGCATTCGGAGGGGTATCGGCCGTCGCCGCGGCGCGATGCCGCCCTTAAATTCAGTGGGGGGCAGCTTAACCGGAGGAGTTGTGGGGGCTATCTCAGTTCGAATCGACGAAGCGGCCAGCTGGCGCTTGCCGCAATGACTCGATCACCATCATGCTGCCGCTTTGCGGCGGGAGGAACGATGACACTCGATGAAGCCTTGCAGGCCTGCCGCATGTACGCGAATGGTCACGCCGTTTCGCGACGGCTGTGTCGGCATGTCGCCAATGCCCTCAAACTGAGGTGTGGCGTTCTGCCCACACCTGGAACGATCGGGCAGGTCATTTGGCCAGCCCCACACAATTTTGCTTGTGTTGATGTAGTGTGTACTTCGAAGCCGTCCGTCACCTTTTCATTCCGGGGCCGGCCGGACCAGTACGCGGGAATGGGGCTCGATTCGTTCATGGTGTCGGCGCGGCCCGGCACAGTCCGCTTCCGCTTCCACGACGCAATCCATCGGTTCCCTGCACTCCGTGCGTTCGACCGCGCGGCCCAAATTGCCGGAATCCCCCTCCCGCCGCCGATTCCCCTCAAGTACAAAAAACCGCTCGTCGGAGGTGGGTTGGGAGGATCGGAAAGTCTGCTGCATTCCTCAACGTCGCCTGAGGGGATCCCACTTCTTCCGGTACCGGAAGCGCCCGAGGCGAGTCCCCCGCCGCCGCCCAGTCCTGAATCGCCATTTGGCACGTTTATTGGGAAGCAGAACAGTGATGCGCCGGGTATCGATGGTCGCAAGGTGCCGGAACCGGAATCGGCGCACAAGTCTCCTGCCGCAGGGGAACCCAGCGACCCATTCCTCGGTGACGCGTCTGGTGGATTCGTGCCGATTGACATTGTGGATGTAGAGTTGCGCCAGGAACTGGCGCGGATCGTTGTCCTCCTCGCGCAGCGCAAGATCGCGGCCCTCATCGAGGCAGCCGGCCGCTTGCGAGACCTGCGGCTCCGCGCGGCCATCTATCCCACGTTGCTCCCGAAGTTGCTGGATGTCATCGGCCTTTGGCGACTGACGCGGCAGCTCATTGAGCGATCCTCTCCATGCTTCCCAGCTTTTCCTGTGCCGTATGAGTCCACCGAGATCTTGCCGCCCGGCACCGTTGTTCCGTCGCTGCCGGCTCAGCTGGGTTCTCAGCGGGATGCCCTGCCGCCTGCCGCTGTCGTGGACGCCTGGCTCAGGTCGACGTTTGGATCCGAGGATGCCCTCAGAGAGTTCTGTTGCTTCCAGATTCAGGAGGACGAAACCGCTCCCTTGCTCAACCCCTTGCTCACGTTTCACCGCACTCCGATCATGGGATCCCGCATCGCGCCACTCTATCGAGAACGGCGAATCGCGCGACCATGGGATCCGGGTCGGCCCGTCGACATGGCGATGCTGCACGACTTCATCCTCGTCGTCGCGGTCGTCGTCGGCAAGGGCAAGTGGACGGCCAGTGCTATGCGGTCACAGGTGCCGCGGCTGCGCCCGTATTTGCGAAGCGTCCCCGATGAGTACCTCATACCGGCGGCCACACACGCAACGGGCATCCTTGAAGGCCGGGGGTTCATCGCGAGCACCGGGTTGCGTGCCTGGAAGGTCCGGCCCGACGGCCTCAAGGTGTTCGATCAGTACCTCGGGCCGGTGTGGATGGCGGCTTGTCGCTGACGCCCAGGGCACGTTGTTGAGTGAACCCGGATTTCCCAGATAGGAACGTACTTTCTGGTATCATCGCGTTTGACCGAGGGCTTCATCGAGCTGGCGAACGGGAACAGCCTGGCGCAGCATGGGGAGACCATGCGAACGAACGCCGATCCCGCCCCGCCGCCGAACGGACGAGGGCGCTCGACGGCCGGGGCGATCCCGGCGCTCGCGTGCGGAGGTCCGCGTCGTCCGCGATCTCCAGCGCCCGCTTCCGCGCCCGCTCGGGCAGCCCGCCTTCCGCGTTGGCCTGCACCCGCCACGCGATCCGGCGGACCAGGAACTCCTTGTCGTACGACCGCGTCTGCTCGCCGAAGACCACGGCGTACTCCAGCCGCAGTTCGCCCACGGTCATTCGCCGAAGTTCGCTCACCTTCTGGCCGACGTTCAACAACCCCCACGCGGACCGGGTGGAACCGCGGGGTCCGTGAGGGGGGACGTGGGCGGCGGTCTGCAAACGGCACGGCCCGGCTGGTTTAGAACCGGGCCGTCAAACACCCCGAGAGCAACCCTGCTGTTAAACTCGCGGGGGGCGTCAACCAGAGAGCGCGAGAGTTCGAGAGGGTTGCTGCCGGTGGGGCGAGAGCAACCGTGGGGGTTGCCGTCGGACCCCGAGATTCGGCTTCAAGACCGAGAGCGCGGCGGGCGGGCCGGGAAGCGCCGAAACCCCCATCCCCACGGGACTTTCCGCGACCTGGGCGGGGGGCCTCCCGAGGGGCCGACCCGTAAACCAAAACGCCGCCGCGTTTCCGCGGCGGCGTCGGTAACTCCCTATCCACAACCCGCTCGAACCGATTCTCGACCCCTACAGAGGAGTTCGTTGCACCTTTTGTCGGTTGACGCGCGACGTTCACCGTTGGCACGAATCAAACGGCCACACGGGCCGTACATGCTCTTACCATTTCTCGGAATCCCTCTCAAAATGGGAATAGCGGGCAAGCCTTCCCTGTTCCCTCTTTGGACAATGCATGCACCGTGACGAGTTCGAAAAGCTTGCGGTAGCCGAGCTTGACGCGGTCTTCCGATTCGCTCGCTTCCTGACCAAGGACGCGGATGTGGCGGAGGAACTCGTTCAGAACGTCTACGCGCGGGCATTCCGGCCAGAGTCGATCGCCGGATTCAGTTCCCGTGGAGCGGGAATGCGGGCTTGGCTTATGACGATTGCACGAACCAGCTTCTACGGCCGGCTTGAACACGAACGAGCCGGGGATCGCGCCCTCGCGCGGGTGGCAGAATCGGCCCGATTCAGCGGGGACGCCGTTGAGGTCATTGGCCCTTCGGAGGCGAGCGATATTGACTGGAACCTCGCCACCGACCGGATGCACGTTGCGCTGGACTCCATGAGCGTTGAACTTCGGGAGGTCTTGTGGTTCTGGGCTGTTGAAGGGTTGAAATACAAGGAGATCGCGGAAGCCCTGGCTATTCCGATTGGAACAGTCATGAGTCGGCTCCATCGTGCCAGGACGCAGGCCTCTCGGATGCTTCGTGATGATCCACACCTTTCACCGCAACTGAGCCGCGCAGGCATCATTGAACCTCGCCCGGAAGCCCCAAACGCCAAGGCAAGAGAATGAGTATGTCAGAGAACACCAACCATCGACATCGAGACACCGACGAGCCGGACACGGTATCGGCACGCACACAGCTTCTTCGTGGGGCTGCGGATGAACAACTCAGTGATGCACAGCAGGCGGAGCTCGCGCGACACTTGGAACGGCGTCCGGAAGACCATGCCGTCATTGCTTTTGAGAGGCGACTGCGCGAGACCGTCGCTTCCGCATCCCGCGGAAGTGCGCCCGCGGCACTGCGAGACCGAATCACCACGATTGGGAGTGCCTCTTCGTCGGAAGAGGTCAGCCTGCCGTTCCCGAACGTTCAGACCCGGCCGCGCTGGCGGTTCTCGTATCCCGTCCGGTGGTTCGCCGTCGCCGCATCGCTGGCCATCCTGGCGAGCGGAGCCTTCGTGATCCTCCGTCAGTCAGGTGTAGGGCAGCCGGACGATGTTCAGGTCGCCCAGCAATCTCGCACCTCTCTCGTGACGTTCATCAGCGCCCAGCACGAAGAGTGTGAGGTTCACGCCGACATGATCGGGATGCGGTTCAAAACCACAAAGCTCGGCGACGTTCCGACGGAGTTCAGCCGCGTGCTTGGGAGCACGCCCGACATCGGCCATGTCGAGGAGAGCGGATTCAAGCTCCTAGGTGCTGGGCCTTGCGCTGTCCCTGGCCGCGGCAAGTCAGTCCGAATGGTCCTCGAATCGACTTCGGACGCTCCGCCGAGCGGCGGTCGCGGATCGATCGTGAGCATCCACATCCAGCAAGATACCGGCGAGCTCAATCTCGAATCAGGCAAGACTTATCGACTGGTGGACAAGATCGCTCCAACGGGTTCCGCACCCGCGGAGATCTTTGTCTGGCAACGCGACGGCTTTGTCTACTTCCTGACATCCAAATCTGAACCCGCCATGCAGATGGCGCGGGCGGCGTTCGGTGCCAAGGAGCCCTCCGGGACGATCTGACACGGTCCTGGTGGTGCAGTGACGACGCTTCGGGGACGGTTGCCTGACAGCCGGTTGCGCCACGCGGCTAGACGCTTGGGCGAGATTCCCAGCGCGAAGCCCACAACGCATGCTTGATTGATGGCGGTCATCCGCACCACGCCGGCGGTCTCCCATCGCCTCGCCGACGTAATGGCAGCTTCTGCCGCGACCACGATGCGCCCGAGTTTCCTGGCCCGTCGCGCGAGGTCGAGATCCTCCATCAGTGGGATCGATGCGACGCCACCGAGTTGCCGGAACACTTCACTCCGCATGAACAGCGCCTGATCGCCATAGGGAGTCTTGAAGAGATAGCAGCGGAGCTTGACGGCCAGCTCGATTCCACGAAGCAGAGCACCCTTGCGATCGAGCTCAAATCGAAATGCTCCGAGCGAAACCGACGGGTCTTGAAGCGTCCGCTGCACGATGTCCGCGAACCCAGTGGGCAGCGTTGTGTCGGCGTGGAGGAACAGCAGGGAGCGGGCGCGAGCGAGCGATGCGCCCGCATTGAGCTGCGGGCCGCGGCCCCGAGCGGCGATGATGACGCGAGCGCCGTGGGCCGCCGCGGTGGACCGGGTGCCGTCGTCACTGCCACCGTCAGCGACGATCACCTCGACGCCGAGTTGGCGCACGGCATCGACAAGGCCACCGATCCGCGATTGCTCGTTGAGCGTCGGCACGATGACGGAAAGCGCCGGCGTCTCGTCGGGTGGCGACAGCGTGTCACGCACACGGTCCCATACCGGCAGATCCTGCGGCTCATCAACATCGCTCAGCATCGGCAAGAGTTGCACCGACAGCCCCAGCACGCTCGCCCGCTCAAGTGTCTTGGCCAGGACCGTGGAGGTGCTCCATTCAATCCCCTCGAATAACGAGGGAGCGGGTCGCCTCAGTCCGACCATGTAGTAGCCGCCATCGGTCGCCGGTCCCAGGACCACATCGGCGCTCTGCAGCCCCTCCAACGCCATGCTCAAAAGACCGGAGGAGATGTCGGGGCAATCGGTGCCGATGAGCACGGCCGCATCCGCTTCTCGCAGCATGTGTGTGAATGCGGCGTGCATCTTTTGTCCAAGGTCGCCGTCGCTCTGGGCCGCGCACGGGAGGTCGGTTCTGAAGTGTTGAGCAAATGCCCCTGGGTCTGATCCGGCCGTCCACACGCGGGCATCAACTTCACGGTGCTTGAGCAACTCACCGACACGGGCGAGCGTGTGCCGCACCATCTGGTCGTGCAGAGCCGCCGCGCCGTCCGGGCCCAAAGCAGGAATCAGGCGAGTCTTGGCCCGCCCCGGCTGCGGATACTTCGCAAAGACACCCACGACCGCGCTTCCGCACGCACTCAGTCTGGTGGGCCACAGGGCCTCCTGTGCAACGGTGGCGAGGATCTTGTTGGCCGCCTTGGCCACACCTCGAACCGTGCCGGAGATCTTCGACTTTCCGGCACGACGCCGGCCGTAATCGACGGGCACCTCAACGGCTCGAATTCCGCGGCGTGCCGCACGGATCTGCATCTGCACGGTCCAGCCGTAGGTGTTGTCGTCCATGCGGAGTGAGCGGAGCGGCGTCATTCGGATCGCCCGAAACGGCCCGAGGTCCGTGTACGACACTCCCCAGAGCCAGCGGATCAACGCGGGCGCGAGCACGTTCCCGAGTCGCTGTGGCGGCGACATCGCTCCAGTGGTCAGGTTTCCGCGCGTTCGGGAGCCGATCACCATATCCGCACTTCCCCGGACGATCGGGTCAACCACACGGTCCATCTGCTCGGGGAAGTCGCTTCCGTCTGCGTCCAGGAAGACGAGCACGTCAGGCACGAGGGTTGGATCGCTCCCTGCCGCGACGATGCCGGCTTGACATGCCCGGCCGTACCCCCGGAGTCGCTCGGATACCACCGTGGCTCCCGCCGCACGAGCAACCGCTGCTGTGCGGTCCGTGGACCCGTTGTCAACGACGATGATCCGATCAGCCCAGTCCGGGATACGTGCGATGACCCCCGGCAGTGCGCCCTCCTCGTTGAGTGCCGGGATGACGACCGCGATAACGGAACCACTACGCACGGCTCACCTCCAACGCACGCGTTGTTCCGCGAACACGCCTGATGACTGCCCGACCTCCGGCGACAAACAGCAGACTCCACACGGGCGCGTGCTGGAGCCAGTGACCCAACGGGTACGCGAGTTGATCCTGCAGGTAGTGGATTGGCAAGAGGGCGACATAGAGGAGGAGTGGCAGGCTTGGGCGGAGGGTGAGCAGCGGGAGACACCAGAGCCAATACCACGGGAACTGTGTCGGGCTGAGCATGAAGATGGTGCCCACGATGAAAAGGGATCGTGCTATGAGTTCCGTCGCATCGGTGGGCTTGGAGCGGAGTTGCCACAGGACGACGCCCCCCAGCAGCGCTGCCGATGTGAGCCGCATGATCGCGTGCGAATGCCACGCCTCGATGCTAAGTATGTTCAGTACACGCTCGGTGAGCCAGATGCCAGCGCGAAAGTACCCGTCGTTGTTCTGCCAACTCTTGCCGTACGCGAGAAAGCCACTGCTCTCACCGTGCGAAACGAGCAGAACGGGAAGCCACAGCGTCGCACCCAGGATTGCGCAGGCTGTAAGCGTCAGGACAAGCCGACGCCACTGCCCCAGCATGGGACGCACGACGAGTGGGACAAGCACGATGGGCCAGACCTTCACCGCCGAGGCGACGATGAGCCACGCCGCCGCGATACCCCCCTTGGAACGCACCGCCGCGAGCAGCGACGCGACGATGAGCGGCAGCAGCAGAATGTCCATGTGCAGCGACGAGTAGACCTCGCGGAGCAGGAGCGGGTTCCAGGCAAACCAGATGACCTGGTTCGCCGGAAGCGAGAGTGCTTTCAGGAGTCTCGATAGCAGCATCAAGGTCGCGGCATCGGCGAGGCAGAAGACAATCCGCAGGCCGACGGGGCTGAACGGCGCGATGGCATACGCGGCCGCGAAGGCCCCTTGAGCAGCAGGTGGGTAGATGGTCGTGAGCGCGGGGTGGTTGATGCTGGAGAGCACGTCTCCGGAGCGGGCGAACAGCGCGGAAAGTTTGTCCCCATCCGAGCCTTGAACAGTTCCGGCGAGAACGTCGCTTGGCGCGTGGCGGTATGGGTTGAGGCCGCTGGCCGTCACGGCCCCGTCCCACAGGTAGCGCTGGTAGTCAGACTCCAGCATCGGCGGAGCGAGGCACACGACAAGTCGGGCGAAGACGGCGACCGCAACGATCCAACGGGAACTCAAGTGGAGGTGCTGTCGATACCCTCGAAACAACGCAGTCAGATAAGCCGCCCCCGCGGCTACCCCAGCGGCGGCGAGCCACACGAGAGCGTGCTCCCGAGTAATGGTCCCGGCCTGCAGCACATAGGAGAGAACGCTCAGGAGGATCGCATACGACAGGAGTGACCCACCAGCGATGCAAAGGACAAGCCTGCCGTTGCCTGGTGGCCGAGAGTCGCTCGGAAGAGATAGTGGGGAATGGGCTTGTTGCTCGGTCATCGTCTCCACGCCAGAAGATGCTCGAACAGCTTCTTGACACCCGGTGTCAGCCGCGTCCGGTTGTAGGCATCCGCGGCTCGCTTGATGACCTCCGCCTGGGTCGGGTACGGATGGATGACACTCGCCAGCTTGCGGAGCCCCAGCCCGTGGGTCATTGCGGTGGTGATCTCGGAGATTGTTTCGCCCGCGTGCCGTGAGACCAGCGTCGCTCCAAGAATCTGGTCGGTACCCTTCTTCAGGAGGACCTTGAGCAACCCATCTTCGCCGTCCAGGATCGCGCGGTCGACCTTGCCGAGTTCGACCGCGATGGTGTGCGTGGCGATGCCTTGCTCCTGCGCATCCTTTTCGTACAGTCCGACGTGGGCGATCTCTGGGTCGGTGAACGTGCACCACGGCATGACCAGACGGCTGGCCTTGACACGCCCGAAGAACAGCGCGTTCTGGATCACGATTCGCGCCATCGCGTCGGCGGCGTGCGTGAACTTGTACTTGCTGCACACATCGCCCGCGGCATAGATGCGAGAGTTGGTGGTCCGCAAGCCGTCGGTGACTTCCACGCCGCTACGAGCATCGAACTTCACACCCGCGGCTTGAAGCCCCATGCCCTCAACGTTGGGTGCGCGGCCGATGCCGACGAGAATCTCGTCCACCTCCAGGCGTTCCTCGCCGCTGGCTGTCTTGAGAATCAGAGTCTTTCTCGAAGAGGTTCGTTCCACGCGTACGACGCTCGTGCTCAGCTTGAACGCAACCGCATCGTGGCGCATGGCTCGGATGACGAACTCGGCGGCATCCCGGTCCTCTCGCGGGAGGATCTGCTGGGCCATCTCGATCACGGTGACCGAAGACCCGAACCGCGCGAAACACTGGGCCAGCTCGCAGCCGATGGGGCCGGACCCGAGCACCGCGAGCCGGCGGGGCAGTTCGGTCAGCGTGAAGACGTTCTCGTTGTTCAAGAACCCGGCTTCGGCGAGGCCGGGAATCGAGGGGGCGGCCGGACGGGCACCCGTGGCGATACACGCCCGCGCGAATCGCAGGGATTGTCCACCCACAGAGATCGTGTCCGAGCCGGTGAACTTCGCCTCTCCGATAAAGACATCAATTCCCAGCGAGCGGAATCGCTCGGCTGAATCGTGGGGCGCGATCTGAGCCCGCAGACGGCGCATTCGTCCCATGACCGCTCCGAAATCAGCATGGGCCCCGTCGGCACCACGAACTCCGAGTTCACCAGAGCCACGCGCCTCCGCGACGGCTCGTGCCGAACGGATCAACGCTTTGCTCGGCACACACCCGAAGTTGAGGCAGTCTCCGCCCAAGAGCCGGCGTTCGATGAGGGCAACCTTGGCGCCCATGCCTGCTGCCCCGGCCGCGGTGACAAGACCGGCGGTGCCGCCACCGATCACAACCATGTTGTACCTGCCGGAGGGAGTGGGGTTCGTCCACACCGGTGGATGCACCGCGTTGAGCAGCGCTGAGTTGTATTCGTCGAGCGGCTGGAGGTCCCGCAAGAGGTGCGGATCAATCCCGGTTGGACTGGCGGCCGAGGTGGAGGATGTCGAAGGCTGCATGAATGGTGTGCCGTTCTGAGATGGTCCGCGAGCGGTCGCCGGATGGGCTTCGGTGCCCGTCGGGTTCGCAGACGAGTCGTTCGTTCTGAGTGCCATATGGATGACTCGCCTTCACTGTGAATCCGCGAGCCCACGGTTGGCAATGCTGTTGAGTTTCCAGCTGTATTCGAGGAAGGTCACACGGGGCTCTTTGCCCGCGTTGATCAGACGGACGAGTTCGGGGGAGTATTGAGCAGCGAAGGCGGTGACGGACGATGCCTTTTGCGTGAAGTCGCCACCATACCAGTCGTACAGCGCCGTGAGGGCCACCTCGCCCTTGGCTTCGTTCAACCGGAACCAGCGTGGATGCGTGTGCACATATCTGGTTTGATCGGTCAGCTGTTCTTCGAGTCGGGCACCGGTGTACGCGTCCGCCCGCAATGGCGGGCAACCCACCGCCGCGCACACGAGCGAGAAGTGGACCCGCGGCTCTGCGAACTTGGGGCGGATCAACTCGTGCTCGATCTGGTTGAGGCTGTAGGTGCCGCCGGCAAATGCCCACCGCTTCGCGTCCCATCGCTGGTCGCTCGCAATGTCCTTGATGGAGTCGATCGGGTAGTGGTCGAGAATGAGCCGGAGCGTGAAGGCGTTGTAGGCGTTGATGAGGAAGGCCAAGCGTTCGTCGCGACCGAGCGTCTCCACGTCCGCCTTACCGATGGTGGTGATGTACGCGTCGAGCGCCGCAGCGTCCTTCTTGAGACCGTCATAGTCCACGAACCCGCCCTCGGTGACGTGCTTGTGCAGCAGCGTGTCGAACGCCGAATGATCGAACTTGACGCTGTCGGGGCTGTTTGCGTACGCCTCATGGAGCGTTGCCTTGGGCGGGCCGAACATGCTCCCGAGCCGCCCCTTGTTCAACTCGGCGCACGCCGCGAGCACCACGAGCACGCCAGCCGCAACGATGAGTTTGCCGATGGACTTTGTGGCGGGTGCCGTCTCGCCATTGGCCGCGGGTTGGGGAGGTTCGGGATTTTTCAACGCGGACTCCTTCAGCGCCTTGCGGGCCAGGCGTGTCACGTACACGCTCACGACGATGGTGGCGAGCAGCCCAGCGCCCAGCAGCACGTACTGCCACGGGTTCTTTCCGCCTCCGCCCGCCGCCGCTGTCTTCCCGACGAAGCCCAGGTACACGAACAGGAACGTCCCCGGCATCATGGCGATCCAACTCGCCAGGAGGTACGGCCAGAAGCGAACCGGCGTCAGGCCGTAGAGGTAGTTGCCCAGCGAGAACGGCACGGCGGGCGACAGCCGCAGTAGCGCAATGATCTTCCACCCGCCCTGCGCGATGGCCTTATCGATAGCGCCGAAGGTGCGGTTGCTCTCGGCCATCTTCCGAACCTTATCGCGGGCCAGGTAGCGGGCGATAAGGAACGATGCTCCCGCCGCAAGCGTGGACGAGACCGACACCGTGGCAAAGCCCCCGGCCAGCCCGAAGATCGCCCCCGCCGCGAGCGTGAGCGCCGAGCCGGGCACGAAGAGCACCGCGGCAGCGAAGTATGCGAGGCCGAAGACCACGGGGCCCCAGGGACCGAGCGTCGCCACCTGCTTCTGTACGAGGTCGAGCAGTTGGCCCGTCGGCAGGGCGCGGAGAATAACCAGCACGCTTGCGGCGATGACCAGCCACGCGGCGACCCGCAGAACAGTACGGGCGACCGGCCGGCGCGGCACAATCGCTTCGGTTGCGGGCGTGTCGCGTTCGGGCCCGGGGTGGGGCGGAGTGGTTGTCGTCCCGTGCATGGGTATGACATCCGTCGAAGAGTGGATCATGGCAAAGAAGGGAACAGCCCGAGAGCCGGGACTATTCCACCAAGGGGCCTACCCAGGGGTGCGGAGCGGGCGCATGGGCGAACGGCGTTGCGGTTGCTTGGGATGAATTTGGGATGAAACCCACGCTCACCAAAATGGGGAACCAATTTCACCGGGGCCCGTACGGCACAGTCACAATCTTGTCATGCGCCCCCAAACTGAATTCGAGAACGTGGCCTTGGCAGAGCTTGACCCGACGTACCAGTATGCGCGGTGTCTCACCGGGGATGCGGTCGCGGCGGAAGCGCTCGTCGAGAGAGTATTTACGCGGGCGTGTGCCCCCGAATTCATCGCCCGATTTAGCACCGGCGGCGTGGACGCACGGGCATGGCTCATCGCTCAGGCACGGGATATCTACTTCGAGCACTCCGGCGATGCGCAAGCGGGCTTGACCGCCGAACCGTTGGCCCCGGAGCGCAGCCCGTCAACGGTGGCCGATTTCGCTGAGGCACCGACCGCTTCCGAATGCGAAGGGATCGAGCGGGCGATAGCGGCGGGCGGGGGGGCGGGAGCGGGGGAAGGCAAGATGCTCGTGCGACGGGCTCTCGATCGTTTGAGCGCCGAGTCGCGAGATGTGCTCTGGCTCTGGGCTGTCGAGGGACTTGCGCACGAGGCGATCGCCCAGGCCTTGAACGTGCCAATCGCCACGGCGACGGACAGGCTCTACCGGGCTCGAGGGCAGATTGAGCAGCTGCTCGGCGGAACAGACCCCGGAATGCCACACCGGCCTCTCTGCGAACCCACCAAGGGCTCCGTGGACCATCCTCTTCCGCACTCTTCACTATGACCGGGTGCTCGGCGGGCCATCGACCGGGCCCGGCCGGACTCCTGCGAGGTCGGGGCAACGCAAAGTCTTGCTCAGCCGGTCGGGGTGTCCCGCGGCGGCGCCGCAGAGCCCTCCGCCGCCGAATCGCCCGGCGTCCAAGTCGCGTCGCGGTTGAGGCCGAGCTCTTGCTGAACTTGTGGCGAGGAGCCCTCTCGCGGCCAACCGGCCCTCATCCGCAGTTCACGCCACTTGAGTTTGAGGTCGGCGATGCGATGCGACGGCTGCTCTTGATCAAAGGCCCGGTGCTTGCCCGGCGGGACCGTGCCCTTGGCGAGGACGTGCGCGGCAAACCGATCCACCCAGCTGTCGAACGCACTCATCACACCCGGCTCCCGGATCATGTCCTCGGCCTGGTTGTCACTGTACTTTACGCCCAGGCCGGAATCTTCGTAGTGCCAGAGCGGATCGGGCACCTCGATTCCTCCATAGCGGCATTGCCAGACCAGCGGGGCGTACGCGTCGCGCATCTCGCGAAACGGCTCGCGGGCCGGATCGAAGTACTCGGGATGTCGCAGGACTTTGGGGCGTCCCGCCGGATCCATCTCATCGCCGCCGCCATCGCCGTAGCAGAAGAACGCGGCGGAGCGTCCCTCAAGGTGGTTCACGCTGAGCTCGGCCCACTCGGGAGTGTGCTCGAGCGCCATCGCCTTCTCCGGATCCTTGTGGTCGATAAGCTCCTCGCGCGGGTTCCCGCCGTTCATGCACACGAGACGATCAAACAGGAGCTTGAGGTTGCTCGTCGGCGCATACCAGTTGACGGGGCCGATGATCGCCCATGCGTCGGCCAGATCCAGCCGAGCGTACAGGTCCAGGTCCCACAGGAGATCAGGCTCCTTCTTGTTGCCCTTCTCGTAGCAGTTGCAGGGCCAGCAGCAGAGCGCCATGCTGGTAGAAACACACGCGTTGCAGCTCTGTATCTGCGCACGCGCATACACATTCCCGAGGTCCTCGACGTCGATCTCCCACTCCTGAGGGAGCCGATCCGCCATGCGCAGCATCAGTGCCCGCGCCTTGGAATCGACGCCGGGACAGTTGTACTGCCGACGATTCGACCCTGAGATGACCAGCACGCGGACCGGTCGCTGGGTATGTGGAAGACGACCGTTGGCGTTGTTGGGTTTCATGGCGTTGCTCCGGCGAGCGCCCCACCGCACGACGAACCGCAACCTGCGGTGCAGCCGAAGCAGTGCTCGCCCGTGGCGATCAATCGAGTTCGTATCGCGGCCAGCGCGCCCGGCGCGAGTAGGTCGCGGATGTGTGTGGGGGGACGGGGTGAGTCGGCGGTATCCGCGTTCACGCCCATCTTGAGCGCGTAGTTGAAGTCGCAGTCGTGCAGCGTGCCGTCATAGCTCACGTGGACCTGGTGGCGGCACATGAGCGGCTCGATGGTCGCGGGGTTGAAGGCATCCATGAGTTTCTGCTTGTAGGCCCCGCCTTTGCCACTTCGTTCGAGGTCGTGCTGGAAGCGGCCGATGGGCATGTTCGTGATGGTGTACAGCCGCGTGAAGCGCAGGCCGAACTGGCGGGCGAGTTCGCGGCGGTAGTCGGCCTCCAGCATGGCCTGCGGCGGCGGCAGCGACGGGCCGCCGGGGTTGTAGACCAAGTCCAGCGGAAGGCCGGGGTCGATGCCGAAGCCGACGGCGTTGAGCCGCTTGATGACCTCGACGCTCTCAGCGTAGACGTGCCGCCCGCGCTGCTTGTCCACGTTCACTTCGAGATAGCACGGGAGTGACGCGACCAGATGCACTCGCTGCGCGGCGAAGAACTCGGGCAGGTCCTCGTAGCCCTTCTCCAAGGCGATCGTCAGGTTGGTGCGGACGATGACCTCGTGGCCCCCCCTCCCAC
>Ga0163152_10001241_pt1 | contig 41187 bp, 35 predicted proteins | sample OliLakLV19MP8IB2_FD_148635 | JGI IMG/M metagenome (GOLD analysis project Ga0163152, IMG submission 148635) | Freshwater microbial mat bacterial communities from Lake Vanda, McMurdo Dry Valleys, Antarctica - Oligotrophic Lake LV.19.MP8.IB-2 | ecosystem: Environmental > Aquatic > Freshwater >...
TATTGACAAACGCATAAGTAATGTCCCATACTCCCGCCGGGAGGTGAGGCATGCGTCCATTTGGAACTCCGGAGTCCCTTCATCGTCGTCGCTTGAAGGCCATTGTTCTCAAGCGCAAGGGCCTTGGGCCGGGCGAGATCGCGAAACGGCTCTCGGTCGATCGTCGTTCCATTCATCGCTGGCTGGCTGCGTTCGATTCGGAGGGAGCCGAGGGTCTTGCAGCGAGCCCGGCGCCGGGGCGTCCTCCGAAGCTCTCGGAGCCGGATCGGAATAAGCTGAGCCAGTGGCTCCTGACAGGGGCGTCCAATCACGGATTCCCCACCGATCTCTGGACCGGGCCCCGCGTCATCGACCTCGTCCGGCGACGATTTCGCGTCACGTATCATCCCAACCACATCGCCCGACTGCTCCGATCACTCGGGTTCAGTCCGCAGAAACCCGAACGGCGGGCCCGGGAGCGGAACGAGGAAGCTATCCAGGGCTGGATCCGCGACGATTGGCCTCGGGTAAAAAAAACGCCGCGAGGCTGAAAGCCACGATCGTCTTCATCGACGAGAGCGGCCTGCTGATGGCGCCTCTGGTCCGGCGCACCTGGGCTCCGGTTGGCCAGACACCGATCCTGTACCAGCGCGGCCGATCGCACGAGCGGATCTCGATGATCGCCGCCCTGACGGTATCGCCACGTCGCCAGAAGGTGGGACTTTACTTTTCCCTCCTGCCGAACGAGAACGTCGTGACCGAGACGGCGATGACCTTCCTGCGACGACTGCGCCGACAGCTGGGCACTCCGCTGCTCGTTGTCTGGGATCGACTCAATGTGCATCGGGCAGCAAAGACCCGACTGCATGGACGCAATCGCAGCATTCACTTCGAGTTCCTCCCGGCCTACGCGCCCGAGCTCAATCCGGTAGAACACTTCTGGGCCTACCTGAAGATGAATCCGCTGGCGAATCACGCGGCCACCGAGATCCTCGAGCTGCACCGACGAGCGACACATCACTCACGACGGATCGCGGCCGACCAAGCTCTCCTCCGGTCTTTCATCGCCGCCACCCCGCTTTCTCTACGCCTCAGATGAGACATTATTTATGCGTTTGTCAATAATCGATGTCCAGGAGGCCTTTATCTCGCTCCCCGGCCTCTTTCCAACGGTCACGGAGGTCGTTTCGCGCCTCCGCACATTTCTCGACGTGGCGCGGGCAACGGGGGTCCTGGTCGTGCACGCGCGGCTGGTAATCCCACGCGATGTGTACTCCATGAACTGGCAGCGGCAGTTTGCCGCGAGCTTTCGGGCCGCGATGGTCCCGGGCGGGGCCGCCACGGCGTTTGCCGAGGGGTTCGAACCCCGTGCGGAAGATGTGCTGATCACGAAGCATCGTTACAGCGCGTTCTACGGCACTCCACTGGCCTCCATATTGCGAACGCGCGGCATCCGCACCGTCATCATGGGCGGCCTCACGACGGATGTGTGCGTGGGCTCGACCGCGCGCGACGCGTATCAGGAGGACTTTCAGGTGCTGACGCTCGCCGATGGCACCGCGGAGGTCACGGAGGCACAGCATGAAGCAGCCTTGGCCACGCTGGCCATGAACTTTGGGCTCGTCTGCTTCGCAGCTGACGTGGTCGCCGCCTGGCAGGGCCACATGGAAGCGGTAAACCGAACCTGACCCCCCCGGCGAGCGAAAACTGACCCGCCCCGAGCCCAGCGCCGGGAAGCTGTTGGTGTTCAGGCCGACCGCTACGCCGGAGGAAGGATGCTCGAAGTGAGTCAGATACTGGAGTGTAAGCAGTTGCATGCACAAGGTCGGTCGATTCGTGCGATTGCCAAGGAGCTGAGGGTTTCGCGTAACACGGTGCGCGGCTACTTGCGCGGGACGCGAGTACCGGGCGAGTACTGCCTGGGCAAGGCCGCCCGAGCCCGGTTGGCGCAGGGCTACTGCTGCGGGTGCGGGAGATGCTGGTCGCCGAGCGGACGGCCCAGACGCCGCGCAAGCAGCTGCTGACTGCGTCTCGAATCGGCCGTTTGCTGTCGGCGAAGGGCCTGTTGGCGAGCGAGAGCACTGTACGGGCGGTGGTGAGGCGGGCACGGTTGACCCGACTTTCGGCCCGCTCCCCTTCAACTCCGAGCCCCCGGCGGGGACGGAGCGGGCGAACGAGATCCTCCACAACATCCTCGCCATCGGGGGGTCCCTGGGCATCGCGCCACTGCCGATCTGGACCGCGCTCGTCGGCCGCAAGCTGCTCAAGATCGGAAGGCTTGCAACCGTGGGCGTCACCACCGAGAGTGCCGTCTAACAACGGCATACAGCGGACGGCGCTACGCGCCGCCGCTGATGCCGAGCGTTGGACACATAGGACCATCACGCTCCAGGAGAGGAATGTAGAGAATGGCCCTGACGGTTGAGTGGGACCCTGAAAAGGCCCGGACCAACCTGCGAAAGCACCGAGTCAGTTTTGAGGAAGCGTCCACCGTCATCGGAGATCCCGTGTCCATCACGATCCGTGATCCCGACCATTCAATCGGAGAGCTGCGCTTCCTGGACGTCGGCCTCTCTCACTCGGGTCGTCTCCTGGTCGTGGCGTATACTGAACGCGGCAGTCGGATCCGGCTCATCAGTGCCCGACCGGCAAGTCGGAGCGAGAGGAAGGAACATGAAGAGACAAGCAGCTAAGAAAACCACAGCGTCCGAGATTCACGAAATGAGGCCGGAATATGACTTCAGTGGCGGGATTCGCGGCAAACATGCAGCGCGGTACGCCAAGGGCACGAACATCGTCGTTCTCGACCCTGATGTCGCCGAGGCCTTCCCGAACTCCGCAGCCGTAAATGAGATTCTGCGGGCTCTAATGCCTATCATCGGCCGACGCAGGCGACCGTCCAGTCGCGAGAAGCGTAGTGCATAACATGGCCATGAACCCGCTGGCCGCCGCTTCGCGTCGTCCACGGGTTATGGCCAGCGTTAGACCCAATGAAGTCCAAGCAACTGATCCCGACGGGGGCATGTGGAAACTGGAGTCAGCCCGATGAAGAGAACCCCAACAGCGGGCTGGGTGGCGGTTGCTCTTTTGGCTACGGCGGCAGGATGCGAGTTTCAGGCCGGAGTGCACGAGGCTCCAGGGCGCACATTTGATGAAATCCAGGCGGCTCCCGAGACCCTACTTGTCCGGGGACGACCCCTGTATGCCAGGTCTCTGTAAGGAACGAAACTGCGGGCATTGGCCCCCTCAAGCCGCCAGAATTTTTAACGCCCGTTCTTGTAGGGACCTACGATGGAACGGGCCTCCCAGACAGCCTCAACTTCTCTTCACGCCCCTTGCGGGGCAAGGGGCGCGCCGAGCTGCCTGCGGCGGCCGCGGCCGCTGCTGGGCTAAACGTCATACGTACATGAGGTCGCTGTGATGAAGATTGATGGGATTGATCATGTGGCCCTCGCTGTCCGGGACGTTCGCCGTTCCGTCGCCTGGTACGAGCGGGTCTTGGAACTTGAGCGGCTTCACGAGGACGTATGGGGAGATTTTCCTGCGGTGGTCGGCGTAGGCACGACATCAATCGCCTTGTTTCCTGTTGAGAGTAACGATCCGAAGCCGTCTCCAGGCCAGGACATGTTGGCGATGCGTCATGTTGCGTTTCGGGCGAGTCGGGCTTGTTTCCAGACGTTGCAGGGGAAATTGAAAACGCTCGGCATCGAGTTCGAGTTCCAGAATCACCAGATCGCCCACTCGATCTATTTTCATGATCCGGATGGGCATGAAATAGAGATCACCACGTACGAACTGTAGGCAAGTTGTAGCACGCTGACGGGGAGAAACACGCATGCCCTTCTATCTCACGCGGTTCAGTTACACGCCCGAAACGTGGGCACGGCTGGTCAAGAATCCGGAGGACCGTCGCGCCGCCGCCCAGCAGTACATCGAATCCGTGGGCGGAAAGCTGCACGGGTTCTGGTACGCCTTCGGCGATCACGATGCCTACAACCTGTGGGAGGCGCCGGACAACGTGTCGATGGCTGCCACGGCGATCGCTATCAGCGCGGGCGGGGCACTGAACTCGTTCCACACGACGGTTCTACTCACGGTTGAGGAGACGGTCGCCGCCCTTCAGAAAGCCGCGTCAATCAGGTATCGGCCGCCGGGGGAGGAAGGCTAGGCGCGGCTTCTGGGGATTGCTCGAACGCTCGCTGCCGTCGGGGTGGTTTTGCGCGAGTTGAGGACTCATTCGAGCGGCCGTATAACACCGCCATGCAGCCGACGCTAGAAAGCGGCGCGGCTGATGGGGATCGTTATCCGCTCTGAGGAAAGGTCGGGATGGGAGTACCGAAGTCTGAAACGGAATTCGTGTTCAAAGTCAACCTGAAGAGCTCAAAGCGCGTCTCGCGGACGGTCGCGCTTCGTGGTGACCAGACCTTGGACGATCTGCACGAAGCCATTTTCGCTGCGTTCGACCGATTCGATGTGCACCTGTATTCATTCTACTTTCCCAAGGCGCCAACCCGGCGAGGAACTGCTGGGCCGAAGCCCAAGGAGTACACCGCACCGCAGATGTTCGACGAGCTCGACACACTCGACGACGAGGGCCGATTCGACGCTGCGACAACCAAGCTTGACGATCTTCGGCTAAGGCCTGGCCAGAAGTTTGAGTATCTGTTTGACTTCGGCGACTCCTGGTGGCACGAGGGTATCGTCGAAGCCGTGAATCCATCCGTCCCTCGAACGAGGTATCCTCAAATCCGGGAGAGCCGAGGGGCCTCCCCGCCGCAATACGAAGCTGTGGATGAGTAGCCGAGGCACGGCGGCTAACAAGTCGATGCAGCGGCCGGCCTTCGGCCACCGCTGATCGCCAAGCCGTTAGACAACAACATGAGCACCGATGAGGCTATCACGACTGCACGTCCAAAATCTCAGATCCATCGGCGACTCCGGCGAGTGTGACGTTCAACCGATCTTCGGGATGGTCGGTGAGAACAACTGTGGGAAGTCGAATCTCCTACGAGCCGTCGAGGTTCTCGTATCGGCCGGCGCTGGGCGGCTCGCAAGAGACGATTTTAAGGACCCGTCAGCTCCGATCGTCATCAAGGGCTCGTTCGACTCTCTGACGGACCCCAGCGGAAGTCCGCGACGTGCTTGCCACGAAGCTGGGCAACTTGCTCGAGTTTGCTGAACACGCTGAGTCGCCTGAGTACTTGCAAAGCGTCCGCTACTGGCCTGCTCACGTCCGAGCCCCAAGTCCCTCGGCGTAGCTTGCGCTTTAGGTGTTCTGGGATGAAGAACAACAACGAGGTCGCATCGCTGCTGACCGACACTGCCACTCTCAACGAAGCGCGCAATGAGACGTTGCGAGTCCTGCCCCAGTTGCGCCGCGAGGTTGGCGGGGAGCATCCTCGGTCTACGCCTTTGAATGGCGGGAGCTTCGGGGTGGGAGCTCTGCGAGTGACCGCGGTGAGCTTGTGCCCGAGTGCTGAAGTGACTCCGCTGCCTGTTCCGGCAGTCGGGCTAACATCCCGCTGGAGCGGACGCGCATCGTCGCCTGCGCTTCGTCCTTGCGGCCCTGCGCGCGCCGCTCAGCTCAGCCGTTAGACCGCGGAAAGGGAGGTCCACGAGATGAAACGCTGGGTCGGTCGCTGGATCATCGGGGTTGGCATCGTCCACGTTGCGGTCGGCTTCGTCGTATTTGGAGAGCCAACAAGCCGATGCAGGATAAGCGGAGGCGCCGATCATCTCCCGTCGGTCAACAAACGGAGGAGTTCGGGCGTGGGATAGGCGTCGGCGGGGAGTTGCAACCTGATCTGCGCCTGCCGAACGGCGGCACGGGTGTTGGTGCCGAGCTTGCCGTCCACTTTGCCGACGGGGTAGCCGTCATCCAGCAGGATCTGCTGAAGTCTTTCGATCTCATTGATGCCGAACGGTGGCACCGCTGCATTGCCGCGCCGCATGGCCGGATCCCCTTCGATACGACGGGCCAGGTAGGCGGCGGTCAGCGCGTAGTTCAATGAATGATTCCACTCCAGGTAGATATCGAAGTTGGAATAGGCCAGGAAGGCCGGACCGTTTCGCCCCATCGGCAGGAGGAGCGCGGCGGCAAGCTCATCGGCTGCGAGCGGCTTGCCGTTCGGTGTTGTGACGCCGAGCGAGCTCCAGGCCCGCCGTGGTTTCCGGATCGTGATGTCGGCCTCCTGCCAGGCCATGCTGGCCGGCACGCGAACCTCCTCGATCCACGGCTCTCCCTTTCGCCAGCCAATGCTGGCAAGGTAGGCGGCGGTGGAGGCCACGACATCGGGTGTGCTCGAAAGGAGATTGCGCTTCCCGTCGCCATCGTAGTCCACGCCGTGGTTGAAATAGTGCGAGGGCAGAAACTGCATCTGGCCAAGCTCGCCGGCCCATGAGCCGATCATCTCGCCGGCTTTCAAATCGCCGCGATCGATGACGCGGAGTGCGTCGAGGAACTGCGTGCGGAACATCGGCCCTCGCCGGCAATCGTACGCCAGCGTGGCCAGCGACCGGAGGATCGGCATCTTGCCCATGGCCAGCCCGAAGTCGCTTTCCAGCGCCCAGAACGCGGCGATGACCGGCGCGGGTACGCCATAGTCCCTGTCGATTCGCGCAAAGAGCGCCGCCTCGGTCTTCAGTTTCTTCTGGCCGCGTGTGATGCGGTCCGCAGTGGCCAGGCGCCCGGAAAACATCAGGAAGTCCTGCCAGTAGAAACCCTGGCGGCGATCCTTGCTGATGGTGGCCGGATCAAGCGTGATGCCGCGGAGCGCCGTGTCGATCGTCCGCTGCGATATTCCCTCGGCGGCCGCCTCGGCGCGGAATTCCGTGAGCCACCTGCTGAAATCACCGGAGTTACTGCACGGCTCGGCACCGGGCGCCGGGGCGGCGGAGAGCGCCGGAGAGGCCGTCAGAAGCAAAATGAGAGTCAGTCGTGCCATCATGGAACAGGAAGTCTAGGCCAGGCGCGGCGGCATGGCCAGTCGCTTCATCCGGGTGTAAGCTGCCGGACATGTCTGGATCTGATCCAAATTCGATCATGACAAGCCTCCTTCTCGCTCTCTGCCTGTCGGCGTCGCTCCCGGCCTGCTCGACCGGTGATGGGTCGGGCGGCCCCGGCAAGCTCCCACTCAGCCAGCTTCGCTCAGCCCCTGACACGCTTGCGTTCGGGGGTCATGACCTCGTGCTCCGGACATTTATATGGCGGGACTTCCAACCGGTTTCGCCGCCAAATGGCAAACCACTCATCGCCATCTTCTGGGTCTATTCTGCGGACTCAACGGCGCTGCCCGCCAAACTCACGGCCGACGCGGCCTGGGTGGTGCACGGGCAGGAGATATGGAACACGTACCTTACCGCCGAGGAGCCCCCACCGGGCGAACAGGAGCCGTACCAGTTAGAGATGGTCGCACGAGAGGGTCCGCCGTGGGGGCCGGGAATTGAGGTGGACGCGGTGGTGCGGCTGCGGGACGGGACAGGCAAAACGTATCTCATCCGGGCATCGAGGCAACCGATCTTGCGGACGGACTGAGCAAAGCGCCGCTTCGACGCAAAGCATGGAATCTTTCCTGTCGGACAGAGTCATGGCGTTTCTGCTCGGCATGCTCGCCGTCGTGTTCGCGCTGTCCTGGCTCGCTCGTCGCCACCCCCATGTCGGTTGACTTCAAGACGGTCCCCAACATCATCGTCGCTGCCTCTTCGGTCCTGCTCATCGCACTGGGAATCTGGATCCTCGTGAGGAATCGCTGGCGCTTCATCAAATGGGCGATCACTTGCGTCCATACTCCCGACCCGATCCGCGAGCGGACAACATCCCACCTGGAGGCCTGTCATGATCCTGCACCGACGCCGATTTCTCGAGATGTCCGCTGCCGGGCTCTGGGCGGTTCCGACCCTCCTCTCGGGCTCGGGGGCGGCAATGGCGCAACCGGCCGATGGGCCTCTGCCCTTGTCGCCGGGCTTTCCATCCCACGATCCTGACCTGGCCCGCGGCATGGTGGGAGCCTCGCATGGAAATGTGGCCCGGGTGCGAGAACTGCTGGCGATCAGCGGGGCGCTGAGCAAGGCGTCGTGGGATTGGGGGTTCGGTGACTGGGAGACGGCGCTTGGCGCGGCCTCACACACCGGTAATCGGGAAATCGCGGCCCTGCTCATGGAGAACGGGGCTCGCCCGGATATTTTTACCCTGACGAGGCGGCAGCAGGGGTCCTGACCTACCTTGAGGGGCTTGGTGATGCCGACCGGGGCTACGCGAATCAGCCGATTGCGGAGGGGGGAGCGGCGCGCTATGCGGGCCTGTATGCCTTCGGCCCCGCGCCGGACGACAGGTTCGACGTCAGTACCAACAAGGACGTCGCCCTCGGTATCAAGCGCCTTCCTGCCGGGGGCTTCCTCAAACTGTTTCACCAGGGCAACCACTCATTTCACCCGCCGGGAAATCCGGTGGTGCGCATCACCTTCGACATTGCGTCCGGACCGGCGGAACGGCTGTCAATCGTGGAAGGCGCCCGAACCATCACGGCTCGCCGCGTTCAGGCCTGATCATCCGAGCCCCACAGCGACACCACCTCCAGGTGGTCGGTGCCGGGGAAGGCATTGACCGCGATCCAGTTGAGCAGCCGGTACGAGGCTGATCGGAGGGCGGTTGCATCGCCTGCCAGGCCGTCCTGGTGACAGTGCAACGCCAGGACACGCGCGGGGCGTTGCGAAAGATCCGGGAGGCGCTCCAGCAATGTGGCGAATCCGTTTCGAGGCGGATCGAGGAGCCAGAGGTCGGCCACCGGCGGTGACATGCCTCTTGCCACGCGGGCCGCGCTGACGGCGATCCCGGGAAAGAAACGAGGCGCGTTCTCCCGCAACAAACCCGCCGCCCGGCCATCTCCCTCGAGTGCGGTGCCGCTCGGTCCAAGGCGCCGGGAGCACCAGGCGGTCAGGTTGCCGTATCCGGCGCCCCATTCGCACCAGGAGGGTGTCTCGATGCTTTCGGCGTCCAGCAACGCTCCCGCCGCGTCGGTGAGTGCTCGATTGATCCGGGGGCCGGGCTGGCTGAACGAGGCCACGAGACATTCGAGTGGGAGCGCCTCGCCTTCCGGTGTCCAGGCGGGAAGCCAGGAATATGGGAATGCCGGCTGCAGCACCGGACCATCCGGTCCCGACACCGCGCCCTCGCCGCGCTGACCCAGTTCGATGATCCATCCATCATCGAGGAGCCGGGACAACCAGCCGCCGGACGACACGATGGCGGCGATCCCTTCGCGCGAGAGGTCGAGCCAGAGGCCACGTCGTCCATCCGGGGCAATCCGGAAGCGCACCTGCATATCGACCCGCGGGGGATGGGAGGCGGCAAATGCTTCGAAGAGGTTGGGCAATTCGGAATCGAGTTGTCTGAGCCACCGCTCTTCCGGAGGCGCGAAGCGCCAACCGCCGCCGGCATCGGACGGCCCGCGAAGGCCGAGCCGCCCCTCATGCCACATGAGGTCAGCCCGGCTCCGCCCGCCGCGCGGGGCTGGATCGAGGAACGCCCGCGGGGGGAGCCCGAGGGTCCGTTCGGCCCTGTCAAGTCTGGTGTCCATCACGTGGAATTAAGGTAGCATGCCGCCGATTCGCCCCATCATCGACACGCCTGCAAAAGGGAGTCCCCAATGTTGATCCGTTGCCTCCTCCTGTTCGGACTGCTTGTCGCCACCGACGTTGGCGCCGGGGTTATCAACGTCGAGTTCAAATTTACCCCGTTTACCGGCGATCCGGCCGCCGCCGATCTGGTGGAGACGGTGCCGGGTCACGTGGCCGTGTTCGTGAACAACATCCCGGTGGCCGAGCAGGAGATCGGCCGGGAGGAGGTGCCGGTGCTCTTCGAAGAGCGTGAAATCGCCGCCTCGATCTGGCTGCCGACGGAATCCCTGGGCGGGATGCTGCGGAAAGGGACGAACGTCATCCGCATCGAATTTGAACCGGTGGACGGGAAGGAACCTTATCGCGCGCAGCTCCGCTGGGCACAGGTCATCGACGAGACGACCGAAAGCGAGAAGGATGGCAAGAGCAGCGCCACCAATCAGGCAGGGGAGGGGGTCGATGACCGAAAGGTCACCGGCCGCGTGGTGATGGAGAGTAAGTTCGAGGCCGAGTTCGCCACCGACCGCCCCTGGCACCACTATCCGGCCATCACCGCACTGACCGAGGACGACAGGAAACAGATCCTGTCGCTGCTGGCCGACCGCGCGGCCGCTTTCAAGCCCGGCTTTGAGATGATTTACAAGATCCTGGAATCGAATGCGGGCGTCGACCTGACGGCGCTCAAAGAGGAAGGGTGCCTGGACAAGGCGCACGAGGCCGGCATTCGCGTCGTGGCCGTGCCGTCCGATGGAATCGAGATGCTGACGACCGGGCAGGCCGAGGTCGTCGTGCAGGCCCGGGAAGGGCAGCTCTTCGTTCCGGAGGATCCCGCCGCGCTGGAGAAGATCACCGACGGCGACACGCAGATGTGCATCGGCATGGCCCTGTTCGGCGTCTATCCGCCCCGGCTGGTGCTGGTGAAATCAAAGGACGGCGCCTGGGTCGTGGCCTACTAGGCCGAACGATCCGGGCCGGAGTGCATTGGATGGCAGTCGGCGGCCGGCGCGTTCTATTCGTCGACTTCAGTGAGACGGCCACGCACGCCGATACGCTCTTCAGCGTGGTGCAATTCCTGGCCGGGTGCGACGTGCGTTACGTCCTGGACCCGTCGTACCGTGGATTTCTGCCCGAGGCGCTCGACCCGGCCCACATCGTCTGGCTGCCGGCCGGGCGCGGACAACGTGCTTCCGTGATGACCGCCTGGGTCGCTGCCCGTGAAGTTCGCCGTTTCCGGCCCGATGCCGTGCACGTGAACGGCGCACAGGGGCGCCGGGCCCGGAGTTTCGCGCTCATGACACTTCGTTCGAGCGCCACGTTTTCCGGCACCCACCATAATGCCGAGAAGCTCCTCCGCAGCACATCGCAATATCTGATCAACCTGCGGATTCGCCGGTACGGCGTGCTGGCCGACTTCATTCGAGATGGAATCCGCCCCCACCTGGCAGCTGGAATCATGGTGGAGTCGACACGCCCCATCTTTTTTCCGCAAGGTCATGCGGCGCCGCCAACCGATCGAACGCGGATTGTGATCGTGGGATCACTGGATAATGACCGCCGCGACTACAAGGGTCTCATTCGCCTCCTGGCTGACGGCCCGCCCCTCGATTCTCGCCTCGAGCTGCTCCTCCTCGGTGATGCCTCCACCGAATCGGGCCGTGCCATCCGCTCGGCCATCGAGGCGACCCCAGCGGCTTCCCAGGTGCGATTCAAGGAGCGGTTCGTGTCATTCCCGGAGCTTTTCCGGGAGGTCGAGGCGAGTCATGCCGTGCTGCCGCTCATCCACCCGGAGACCCCGCGCTTCAACGACTACTGCCAGACGAAGCTTACCGGGGCCTCGCTCCTGGCGCTTGGCTTTCGAAAGCCGATGCTTCTTCATCAAAGGCTGGCTGGCCTCTGCGATTATCGTGCGATCGCGATCGGGTACGACATGTCGGAACTGCCGCATCTCTTGAACCGTCTGGCCACCGGCCCGGAGGAACTTGCGGCAGCCGCCCGGGGTTTCGAGTCCCGCGACGATCTCGATCTCGTTCGGGAATCGCGGCGATTCCACGATCTCCTTGGCCTGGCATGAGGCCGGCCCCGCAATAATCCGCTTGAAAAGCGGGCGCACCTGGCCCACTGTTTCCCTCACGCTGCGAGCCTTAACCGACCGGAGAAGGAAAAACCATGCGTCCGATCCTCATGATCCTGCTCGCCGGCCTCATCCTGGCCTCACCGGCCCTGGCGGGTCGCAAACCCGCCTCGGACATCCTGGGGATCCGGCTCGGCATGGCCGAGGCCGACGTTCGGAAGAAACTCCTGAAGATCGGAAAGCCCGAGTCCGACCTGGCCAGCCCCAAACAATCGTGGAAGTTGAAGAACAAGAACTTCGGCTACATGGCCGTCCGGTACAACGACAGCTGGGAGGTGAAGTGGGTGTCGGTATTCGCCGTCGAGAACGGGAAGAAGCTCACGTACTCGGACGTAGGACCGCTGAAGAAAGCGAAGCTCACCGGTCGCTACATCTATTCGTGGGAAATTCCGGGCGGTGATGAGTTTCCGGGCGTCCTGGTCACGGCTCGCGGCTCGGACCCCGAAACCCTGTCCGGCCTCTCCATTTCTCCTCTGCCGATCATTCGGGAAATGGCCACGCCGCCGGAGCTTCCGGACACGATGTACCTCGCGAAGCCGCGCTGACTGCCGGGACCGAAGTTGGTTTGAGAATTATTTATAACACATTGAAACATAATTAGTTAAAGGTCGTCTGGGTAGCCTGACCCAAGCCAACTCAAGCCCCAGTCAAGACCGCCCGCCAATAGTTGCTCCCATCGAACCTGTTCCGGCTTCCCCTTATCCATCTGGGGTCAAAGCGGAGGCCCGGAACACCAATTCAGGGAGAACGCGCGATGTTGAAGAGAGCCGGATTCCTCATCGGAACATGCCTCGTCGCCCTCGTGATGGCGATACCGGATGCCCGGGCGGCAACACCCTCGTTCGGGTCGTTGTCACCGGCAACGCCCGCCATTCAGTACGACGCCGGTCCGTTCACGAGCCTCAATCCATCGCCACAGCTTGGAACGCCCGATTGTTCGCTCTTCCCGAACAGCTGCGACGACTACACGTTGAATGTCACCGTCGACGCCGCGTACATGGCAATGAATCCGAACCATGTGGTGACGATCACAATCAGCTGGCCACTCGCCCAGAACGACTTTGATATCTATTTGATGAATACGGCCACCGAGCAGGTGATCACGACATCGGCCAGTTCCGGTGATCCGGAGATCATCAGCTTCACGCCGATCGTCGGCACGACCAGCTACCGGGTGCGGACCCTGGCCTACCTGGCCGCCAACGAGAATATCCACGGCGCAATCACCCTCGGACCGGCCCCGGTCACGGGCGCGGGCAACGCCAGCTACATCGCCAGCACCGATGTCTTCACGTGCAACAAGCACCTGGAGGGACAGACCACCGTCTTCGATCATGGCGGGGACGGCGAACCCGCGGTGGACATCGATCCCGACGGCAACACCTGGATTGCCGCAAATGCCGGCGTGGGTGGTGGCATCGGTCTGTGGAAGATCAACGCCACGGATGTGTGCAGCCAGGAGCCGGTGTTCCTGAACAGCCCCGACGCGGGCGTCGGCGGCGGTGACTCGGACATCGAAATTGCGCCGGAGCTGAACGCGCTCGGCTTCTACAACATATACACCAGCAGCCTGACTCTGGCGAACATCACCTCCTCCACCTCACTGGATGGCGGCGCCACATTCATCCCGGTGGTCATTTCGGATCCGCTGCCGGTCAACGACCGCCAGTTCAACGCCGCCTACGGTGCCAACACGCTCTTTCTTTCCTGGCGTTCGCTGAACGCCGGCAATCAGCTCTTCTGCGCCCGTTCCGACAACGCCGGACTGACCTTTGGTCCCCAGATCCCCGTGTATGACGATATCGTCGGCACGGCGTTGACGACCCAGCTTGGCAACATGGTCAGTGATCAGCGTACGGGAGCCACCGTGCCTATTGGCGTTGGTCCGGATGGCCAGGGAAGCCTGTACCACGGTTACATTCTGACAACGCAGGACGGCACGAATGGTCACAAGGTCTACGTGGCCGCGAGCCGCGACTTCGGTTTGACATGGACCTCGCACGTGGCCCACGCCGGGCCGATCGGCGCCACTTACGATCACATCTTCAGCTGGGTGGCCGTCGACGGCGCCGGCAACGTATACACCGTCTGGAATGACGGACGGAGCATCTTCTACAGCGTCTCGACCGACATCAAGACCAGCCCGACGCCGACCTGGAGCCTGCCGCGTCGCGTCAACAACGGACCCGACACGAAGAGCTGCATGCTGCCGATGATCGACGCCGGCTCCGACGGCCGGATTGTCATCGCCTGGTACGGCACCGATGCCCCCAGCACCACCGATCCGGGTGCCCAGTGGCAGTACTTCCACGCCCGCTGCAACAACGCCACCGGTGCGCTCCCGGTCTTCGAGCAGCTCAAGGTGTCGGATCATGTCGTGCATACCGGTTCCGTCTGCGAAGATGGCCTTGGCTGCTCCTGCTGCCGCGAATTGCTGGAATGCCAGGAGCTTGACGTGAATCCCGTCAACGGCTCGTCACTCGTGAGTTACGCCGGCGCCGGTGGCGTGTACGTGACCCAGCAGGTGGCCGGTGCGTCGGCCATCTTCGGCGAGACGATTACCGACAATTCAGGCCCCTGCCCGACGTTGCTCGATGGGTGCTTCAGCGGACCGGCATTGCTCGGCAGTCGCTGCATCGAGCCGGGCATCAAGACCGTGACTGATCCGACCGGCGACGTGTCGCCGCTGGGTGGTCCCCAGCAGGATCTCGAGAGTGTCTGGATCGCCGAGCCATATCTCGGCGTCGGCGTTGACCGGCTCGTCATCACGATGAAGGTGGGGAACCTGGCCACCCTGCCCCAGAACACCCTCTGGACCGTCCTGTGGAACAACCCGACTCCGGGCGATCCCTTCCCGATGAAGTTCGTCCAGATGAACAGCTGCGATCCACTCGAATCGCCGACGTTCGCCTATGGTCATGTCGAGGGAAACCTCCAGTCAGCCGACGGCAACCTGCCGCCCGGAGCCGGTACCTACAGCCCCGACGGCACGATCCGCCTGGAAGTGGACCCCGCGCTCGTCGGCAATCCGCAGTCGGGATACGTGCTGAGCGCCGTGGTGGGTGAGATTCGGCTGCTGGCCGGCACCCTCTGCAGCGGCTTGATCAGCACCCTCGATTCCGGGGCCGGGATTCCGTACACGTTTGAAGGGAACGATTACTGCGTCCCGCACACGGTTACCTGTGCCCCGGGTGGCATTCACCAGCCGGGTGACTATCTCCTCGACTTCACCGTCAACAACCCGAGCACGGCGCCGCGCCGGTTCAACGTCACGCTCTCCGATCCGAACGGATGGCTTGTCGGCGGACCGTTCAATCTGATTGTCGGCCCGATCACCCCCAACACGTCGGCCACACTGTCCGCCGTACTGCGCCTGCCGAACAACTGCGCTCCGTCGCCAACTGACCTGGTCTCGTTCGACGCGGAGGCGGAGGACCTGCCGTTGGCGGTGTCACTGGCTACGTGTACTTCAGAACACATGTGTTCGCCCACGTCCGCCGCCGGCCTTGATCCGATTGCCGGGCAGCTTGGTCTGTCGGTGGCGGGGCAGAATCCGTTCCGCGGTGCCACCCGGGTGCGCTTCGATCTGCCGGCCAAGGGGCCGGTCAAGGTGGCGGTGTACACGGTGGCCGGCCAGTGCATCCGCACCCTGGTCAACGAAACGTTCGAGTCCGGGACCCATTTCGTCGATTTCGACCTGCGCGGCGATCAAAAGCAGAATCTGGCCAGCGGTGTCTACTTCGTTCGCATCGAAGCCGCCGGCAGCAAGAAGAGCCTGACCCTGGTCGCGGCTCAATAGGTTCACGTCTCGCTTCCGGTTCACCGACCGGATCTCGAAGCGTGAAGGCACCAAGACGTACGACACCATCGGGGCGGCAGACCAACCTGCCGTCCCGATGGCGAGTTCATCGACTGTCCGTCGGCCAATCGGTTCGACTGAGTTGGGATTGATTCTCGAATCCGGAGGATGTCCAAATGCTGACCGCCCGCCAACTGTTTCCGATCGCGGCAGTAATTCTGGCCGCCTCCCTGATGCTCTCGCAGACCATCGCTCCACCTGCTGCGCTGGCCCTGCCGAACGAGGCCGTCTGGAACGGCGTTGACAAATTGGGCCGCTCCGTCCCCCCGGGCATCTATTTCTACGAACTGGTTACCGGCAGCCACCGCCAGGTCCGAAAGTTGATGCTGGCGAACTGACGCGCCACACGCAGGATTCATCCAATGGGGCGGGAGCGATCCCGCCCCATTGGCGTTTCATCAAGCAGATCGGCCGGCGTGATGCGACATCGACAATCCTCTCAAACCCGACGCACGGCGCGGGCCGTCACGAAGTAACCCGTGACATAGCGCGTCGGCCAGCCCGCCAGGCGTTCGAAGCCGGCCAGCCAGCGGATGAATCGTTGTTGAACGGCGGGGCTGGCCCACCGCTCCAGAAACAGGGTTGCGTGAATCGAGAAGAATCGCGGGCAATGAAGAATGGCCCCCATTTCCCGAATCTCCCAGCCGTCCCGTTCGAGCCGTTGACGCAATCCCTTTGGGCCGCAGGTGAAGCCGACATAGTACGGCATGATGCGCAGCCGGCGGAGCCAGTGAAAGGGGATGGCGTTCCGGAGCGCCACGACCGGATTGGCGCGGTTGTCGAGCGAGATCAGCAATTCGCCGCCCGGCTTCAGGACACGGCGCAGCTCGAGGAGGCTCTCGTCGAGTTCGGTGGGCGTCGGGAAGTGATCCAGCGTGGAGTTCGACACGATGACGTCGAACGAGGCGTCGGCAAAGGGGAGCGCGCGCGCGTCGGCACAGATGGCGCGAAGTCCGCACGCCCGCGTTCCGGCTCCCTGTGCGGTGGTCGACGACAGGTCCATGCCGACAACCACCCGCGCATGCCGGGCCAGGAGGGGATAGAGGCCTGCGGTGGCCGCTTCGTCGAACAGGTCGGTCTTGAGGAGTCGTTGGACCGGCTCCTTCGGCAGCCGGCCGGCGAGCCAGTCCGCGTTGATCTGATCCGCGTGCGAGCGCCAGAGCCTCTCGGGCAGATTATCGCGCCAGTGGCCGGCTACATCCTGCCAGTGGCCGCGGATGGCCTCGTCGCCGGCGCCGGTTCCGGGAATGACACCGGGGCCGGGGCGGCTCATCGGGCCGACATCTCACCCGGCCAGTTGAATGTCACGAGGGCGGGGTCGAGGCGCCGTTCGCCGAGGGTCTGGTTGACGATGAATCGCTGGCCGTCGGCCGACACGTCGTAGCGGCTCTGGACGAATCCGAGCGTACTCAGGTTGACAAAGAAGAGTGTTTCCGGCGTGCCGATGCGCATCGTGCCGCCCGTGTCGATGGACACCGCCATGATCCGGCCGTCCGGTGCCAGGTAGAAGAGTTCGCGTCCGTCACGGCGCCAGCGCGGCTGCGAGCCACCCTGGCTGCTGATCTGCCACTTCTCGGTCGGCTCGGGAAAGCTCTGCAGGTAGATTTCCGATCGTCCCGATTCATTCGACCCGTACACCACGTGCCGGCCATCCGGAGAGAATCGTCCCGTGAATTCCCCGAAGGGACTGGCCAGGTAGGGGCGCGGGGGGGAGCCGCCGTCCGAGGGTAACGTCAGGAGATCCCAGCGGCCCGATCCGATCCGGGACTGGATGAGGAGCCAGCGGCCGTCCGGCGACCAATCGGTCGGCCCCTCCTGCGCCGGCCCGAAGAGGAGTGAATCGACGACGCCGGTCCCGGCAACACTGGTCCGGTAGGTATTGGGATTCCCCGAAGGCAACCCGACAAAGGAAATCCACCGACCGTCGGGCGACCAGACCGGCCAGATTTCCGGCCCGGTCAGGAACGTGACTTTCGACAGGACTCCCCGCTCGAGATCACGAACCCAGATCGCCTCATCATCGCTGCCGCGTGGATCGAGCCGACCGACGGCAAGGCGCCGGCCGTCCGGCGAGAGCTGGATGTCACGCCAGGAATCCGGCGGCCCCACGTTTTCGAGCAGTCTTCCATTCCGATCGAGCCAGGCGAGCTGGCTCTTCGAATCGCTGGAGGAGCGGTGCACCAGAACGCCGCCGGCCGAGCAGGAAAAGAGGATGTTGTCCGAATCGCGCGAACCGACACCTTCCGCGATCGGAACCGGCTCGCCGAACAGCTGGAGCTTGCCAGTATCGAAGGGATGCGCCACGAGCGTCCGCTCGCGGGCATAGACGAGGTGGCCGGTCGAGCTGTATTCGAAACGACCTGAGGAGGGCGCGGGGCTTGCCACCACCCTGGGCCTGGCTCCGGAGATGGTTCCCATCAGGAAACGAGTCAGAGGCCCCTGTTCCAGGTAGAGGAAGCGTTCGCCGTCCGGAAGAAACGTCGGCCACCCGACGACGGCTGCCTGCGCCGCCGTGTCGGGACTGGCCACCACTTCGGGAATGCCGCCGGACGCCGGAACCTTCTGGAGCGGATCGCCGGTCCGCCCGTCGAAGACGATGACCCCTTTCGATCCCCAGGCGCCGTCGGCGCCGGTTGCGGCATCGCAGATGATCTGGGTCGGTCCGCCGGCCACCGGCACCTTCTTCAGCTTGCCATCGGCGAAGAAGGCCAGGAAACGGCTGTCGGGGGACCAGAACGGGCGCGCCGTTCCATCGGTACCGGCCAGCGGCTGCGCGGCCAGCGAATTGAACCAGTGGATGTAGATCCGGCTGGTGCCGGTGGAATCGACTCCGTTATAGGCCACCGCCCGCCCGTCGGGCGACACCTTGGGTGCGTCGACAAAAGTGAGGCCCTTCGGCATTGCGGCCTCGAATCGGATCGCGGGGGCCGGCGCCGATGGTTTCGCGGTTCGACCCATGCCAAGAAAGACCGCCGTTGCCGCCGCTGCGGCGAACAACGCCCACGGCAGGAGTGCGAGCGGTGAGCGCCGGGCGGCCGGCAGCGGAAGCCCGCCGGGAATCGGCGCCCCCACCTGTGAGCCACCTTCCGCCAGCCAGCGAAGCTGAAGCCGGACGTCATGCGCCGTCTGGATCCGCTCGTCCGGGTCCTTGGCCATCAGCGCCTCGATCAACCGCTCGAGCGGCGGCGGTACCTGCGGGGTGATCTGCGAGACCGCGCGCGGCACCTCCTTCATGATCGAGGCGATGACGCCGGCCTGGCTGTTTCCATCGAAGGCGCGGCGGCCGGTGGCCATCTCGTAGAGGACGGCACCGAAGGCGAAGAGATCGCTCCGGGTGTCGGCCTCCTTCCCTTCGAGTTGCTCCGGCGACATGTATTGAAAGGTGCCGACCAGCGTCCCTTCGACGGTCAGTGCCCGGGTCAGGGTTGGCGTGCTGGACAGGTCGCTGGTTGATGGCGCCAGCGTCGTGGCACGGGCCAGCCCGAAGTCGAGCAACTTGGCCCCGCTCTTCGTCAGCATGATGTTCGAGGGTTTCAGATCCCGGTGGACGAAGCCGCTTTTGTGCGCCTTGTCGAGGGCGTCGGCGATCTGGCCCGCGATTCGAATCAGTTCCGGCACCGGGATCGGACCACGTTCGAGCCGGGTCGACACGGTTTCCCCTTCGATGTGTTCCATCACGAGGTAGTCGATCCCTTCCTCGTGCCCCACGTCGAACAGCGTGCAGATGTTGGGATGATTCAGGCTGGAGACGGCGCGAGCTTCGCGCTCGAAGCGCTGGCGGATTTCCGGATTCGCGGACAGGTGAGCCGGGAGGACCTTGATGGCCACGGAGCGATCGAGACGGGTGTCCGTGGCCTTGTACACCTCCCCCATGCCGCCGGCTCCCAGAGGCTCGATGATCTCGTAGGGTCCGAGGCGCTTTCCGGCAGCCAGGCTCAGGGGTACCTCCTTCGGGGAACAGGGGGGACAGGGAGAAAGTTGCCGGGACTTTCGCCACTGGATCGCCCGGTGTCAACCGGATGGGCGGGGGAAATCACCCGGTGAATCATCCTTTTCGTGGACGTCCGCTCAGGCGCCCCTTACACTTGGGGGCCAAATCGGCCGACCCCTCTACGGAGATCGGCTCCATCGTCTCGAACTCCGAAGCATCCAGGGAGACAACATGTTGCTGAACCGGCGTCCGTTCCTCTTCGTTGCGACAATGGCCACCCTGGTCGCCCTGTTTCTCCCCTCGATGGCTGCGGCCGTGGATGAGCCGATCGCCGGGATTCCGGCTGCCGGTGCCCCCGGGATTTCAGAAACCATCAACCAGATCATGGACAGGGAACTGAACGCCCCCCGGCTCGACACGGACGGGAAGGACATGGAATCCGAACTGGTTCAGCCGGATCGCACCGGCCTGCCGCAGAATCCGGCTTCTCCAAAAGTGGAGCAGATGCCGGAGCTGCCGCCCGGATTCGAGGGAGAGGCGGCGCCCGGCATTTCCCCGTTCAGCCCGCAGACGGTCGGCACCAGCTTCACGGGGGCCACGCTGTTCGGCACCAACCCTACCTTTTCGTTGCCGCCGGACGGCATGGGTGCCATCGGACCGACCCAGTATGTCGTCTTCGTCAACGGGCGGCTGGTCACGTTCAACAAGACCACCGGCATCGCCGACGGCGTCCTGAACGCCGATCCGAATGTCTTCTTCTCCTCCGTGATCAACGGCTCTTCCACGAGTGACCCCCGCATCCGCTACGACCGGCTGACCGGCCGCTGGTTCCTGGTCATCATCAACGTGTCCACGCCCAACCGAATTCTGCTGGCCGTCAGCGACGCCGCCAGCAGCGGAACCATTTCCGGCGGCACCGTCTTCACCTTTTTCTTCATCGATATTTCGGCCACGCCGCCGGCCATCTCGAACACCTGCCTGGCCGATTACCCGACGCTGGGGCTGGACAATAACGCCCTCTACATCGGCACCAACAACTTCTGCGGCTCGCCCCAGACATTCAACTCCACCGATGGTTACGTCGTCCGGAAAAGTTCGATCCTGGGTGCCGGCCCGATCGTCCTCACGGTTTTTCGGGGCCTGGTAGCCACCTCGGCCAGCGCGGGTCCGTACACGCCGCAGGGGGTGGACAACAACAGCCCCTCCGCCAACGAGGGATATTTCATCGGCGTCGACAACGCCACGTTCGGCACGCTGATGATGCGCCGCGTGAGCTCGCCGGGCGGCACACCAACCATCTCGGCCAACATTTCGATCACGACCCCCAGCACGAGCTTCCCGGAAAACGTGCCGCACCTTGGCAACACCGGCGGCACCAACGGACGTCTGTCGGCGTTGGACGATCGACTCTTCGCGGCCCAGATTCGGAATGGCCGACTCTGGACCGCCCACAATATCGAGGTCAACGCCAGCGGTGTTGCCAGCACCACGGGCAGTCGCAACGGATCGCGCTGGTACGAACTGAACGTGCCGGTCGGCACCGGCACACCGACGATCGTTCAGTCGGGCACCATCTTCGATCCGGCCGCCACCAATGCGGGTTACTACTGGATCCCCTCGGTCCTGGTGTCCGGCCAGGGACACGCCGCCTTCGGCATGAGCCACGCCGGCAACAATGCCCGGGCCAACGCCGCCACGGTTGGCCGGCTCGCGGGAGATGCGCTTGGCACCACGCAAACACCGGTCCTGTACACCGCCAGCGCCACCGCCTACAACCCGGCCAGCGATCCGGGCGGTTCGGGTGGCCGTCGCTGGGGCGACTACTCCTACACCAGCCTCGATCCGATCGACGACATGACCATGTGGACGGTGCAGGAGTTCTGCGATGCCACCAACTCCTACGGTGTCCGGGTGGCCAAACTGATCGCGCCGCCGCCGGCCACGCCGAGCTCGATTCCCGATGTCACCGCGGGTGCGAATCCGGTCAACGTGACACTGACCGGCCTCGTGGTCTCCGGCTCCGGCTTCTACGATCCGGGCGCGAATCTTCCGGGCGTACCGGCCTTCAATCACCTGGCAGTCACCATCAGCAACGGACTCGCCACCGGCACGCCGCCGACGGTCATTTCCGCCACATACGTCAATCCGACCACCGTCAGCCTGGTGCTGAACGCCTCGGCCGCCACGGCCAGCATCGGGGCCGAGCGCTACCGGGTCACCGTGATCAACCCGGACGGCCAGTCGGTTTCCGGCGACATTCTCAAGGTCATCGGCGGGACGCCCAGCGTGTCGCTGGCTCCCGCGCCGATCCAGCCGGAAACCAATGCCGGCCTGGCCAGCTTCAACTTCACGGTGAACCTGTCGGCCACCACGGCGAACCCGGTGACCGTCAATTATCAGACCTCCGACGGCTCCGCCACGGTGGCGGATGACGACTACGTGGCGGCCACGAGCTTCATCATCATTCCGGCCAATACGCCGTCCGGCATCATCACGATCAGCGTGAAGGGCGATACGAAGCACGAGCCGCTCGAGACGTTCACGCTGACCCTGACCGGTACGACCAATGCCACGCTCGGCACCCCGGTCGCCGCGGCCGCCGGCATCCAGAATGACGATGCGATTCCGACCATCGAGATCGCACCGGGCGTGCTGCTCCCCGAAGGAAATGCCGGACTTTCGGGCACGGTGCTATTGGTAACACTGTCCAACCCCAGTTCGAGCACGGTTTCGGCCAGCTTCCAGACAAGCGACGGTTCCGCCATGATCAGCGACGGCGACTATCCCAGCAGCATGGGCCAGGTGTCGTTCCCGCCGGGCACCGTGTCGGCACCGATCGTCGTGCAGGCGACGGGTGACACGAAGTTCGAGAACGATGAGACCTACCTGGTGACGCTGTCATCCCCGGTGAACGGCACCATCGGGAATGCCGTCGGCGTCGTGACGATTGAGAACGACGATGTGCCCCCCGTCATTTCGATCAACGACGTCCAGATCGCGGAAGGGGACGCCGGCATCACCCTGTTCCTGTTCACGGTCAGCCTGTCGGAACCGAGCGGCCTGCCGGCCTCGGTCGATTTCACGACGAACGAGGGGACCGCCACCCTGGCCAACAACGATTTCAACTCCCTGGCAGGAAATCTCAATTTCCCGCCAGGCCTGACATCGCAGCCGGTAGGAATTCACGTGAACGGGGACGTGACCCAGGAGTCGAACGAAACGTTCACGGTCGATCTCTCCAACCTGGTCGGCGCGCAGTTCGGCGATCCCTCCGGCGAGGGACTGATCCTGAATGATGATGGGGTTCCGACCATTTTCATCGACTCGATTTCGGCCAACGAGGGGAATGCCGGCCCGACGCTCTTCCAGTTCAGCGTTACCCTCTCGAATCCGACAGACCAGACGGTCATGGTGCAATATCAGACGAATGACGTCACCGCCACGCTGGCCGACAGTGACTACCTGGCGGCTTCCGGCACGCTGACGTTTCCGCCGAAGACGTTGCTTCAGACGGTGGAGGTCCAGGTGGTCGGCGACATCTGCGGTGAATCCGACGAGGATTTCATCGTGACCCTCTTCAATCCCAGCGGGGCCGTCATCGGCGCGGGAGCCGGCCTTGGGATGATTCTGAACGATGACGAGGATGTCGATCCCTCGGTCGCTGTCCTGTATCCCAACGCGGGCGAAATCCTCCAGGTGGGGACGGACGTCACCCTTCAGTGGAACGCCAGCGACAACAATGTCGTCACCGGCGTGGATCTGCTCCTCTCGCGCGACGGCGGCGCCACCTTCCCCGAGGTGCTGGCGTCGAATATCCCGAACACCGGCAGCTTTCTCTGGACCGTCACCGGGCCACCCTCGGTCATTGCCGAGGAGGTTCTGCTGGTGCGGGCCAGTGACGCCAACTGCAATGTCGGCAGTGACGTCTCCGACGTTCCGTTCCAGATCGTGGTTCCAACCTCGGCCGTGCCGGGGACCGTTGGCATCTCCAGTCTCGCGCTCGGCGCCATACGCCCGAATCCGTCTCGCGGTGCCACCCGCATTGAATTCCAGGTGCCGCGCGAGGCCCGGATCCGGATCAGCGTCGTCGACCTGCAGGGGCGCGAAGTGGCGATCCTCACCGATGCATCATTCAGCCCCGGCCGATATGAGACGACCTGGGATGGATCGACCAGTCGCGGCCCGGCGGCCATGGGCGTCTACTTCGTCCGGGCGCAGGGGGACGGCGAGGTCATCACGCAGCGGTTGGTGATCTCGCGGTAACCGACGATTTCATGACGCAACGATAGGGGAAGGCGGGTCGGCCGTGCGGTCGGCCCGCCTTTTGGTCACGAGTGGCGGATCATGACTCAAAACCCGCCAACCCCGCCGTCCGCACGATGAGAGCGCCCGGCCCGCGTCGCGTACTAATTCAACAACAGGGCCTTGATCCCGGTCCAGGTGGATGGGAGGACCGGCACGACACTGCGGGGGCACATGGTGAAGCGCCTTGTCCGCGTGGTGCTGCCGGACATGCCGGCCAGTGCACCGCCCGGCTTGCCGACGAAATCGATCCGGTACTGGATGTCGAAGAAGCTGGAGGTGGCCCATTGGCCGGCCGACGTGACGAGCTGCGCCTGGCCCGGAGAAGGCATGCCGAAATCCCCGCCGCCGGTGATCCGCAGCAGATCGAAATCGGGATCGCCTGTGACCTGCCCACTGAGTCGTTCGAGATCGCCCAGCACATTCTGCACCGCTGCGTTGGCGACGCGCGGCGACCAGCTGATCCGCTGTGCGCCGAACGGCAGCGGTACCGGGATTACGCGGTTGAATCCGAGCAGCGCACCGGTACCCGTCATCGTCATGGTCATGATGGCACTGAAATCGCTGCGGGTACCCGCCAGCGTGCCACCGACAAACTCGGTGACGTTGTTGAAAAATCCGTACGTGGCGGAGATCTGGATCGTGGTGCCCAATGGCAACCCGTCGACGATCTCCCCGCTACCGACATAAAGACAGGTGCCGTCGGCGACCGTCGGTGGCAGGGTTGCCGTGCCGGTGCCGTTGTCCGGCGAGAGGCAGCATTCGTCCGCCTGGGCACGGACGTTCGATGCGGACAATCCAAGGGCCAACAGAGTGGCGAGCGTGACAAGGGACAGGCGGATGCGTCGTAGCGATGCTGACATGGACAGGGCATCCTCAGGGATCAGGATCGGACGGAGATAGGGCCGGACACCGCATATAATGTAGCGCAGACGATGAGCAATACCGCAAAATTTTCACCGGCTGCCCCTAGGATTCGGGGCCCTGAGCGGCTACCCTGTTGCCCCGATGAAACTTGCCATCCCTCGCGAAATCCATGCCGGCGAACGCCGTGTCGCCGCGACGCCGGAAACGACCGGGCGACTGACAAAGCTCGGCTTCGAGGTCCTCGTCGAGTCGGGCGCCGGTCTGGCCTGCTCGTTCGAGAATGCCGTGTACGAGAAGGCCGGCGCCCGAATCGTTGCTGACCCTCTGGCCCTGTGGGCCGAGGCCGACCTGGTGCTGAAGGTTCAACCCCCCGAGATGAACATGAGGCTCGGCGTTCACGAAGCCGATCTGATCAAGGAATCGGCCGCGCTGATCAGCTTTGTCTGGCCGGCCAAGAACAAGGACCTGATCGACCGGCTGGCGGCTCGCCGCGCCACGCTCATCGCCATGGACCAGGTGCCGCGCATCACGCGCGCCCAGAAGATCGACGCGCTGAGTTCGATGGCCAACATCGCGGGGTATCGCGCGGTCATCGAGGCGGCCAGCTTCTTCGGGCGATTCTTCACCGGCCAGATGACGGCCGCGGGGAAGGTGCCGCCGGCCCGCGTCTTCGTGATCGGCGCCGGTGTGGCGGGACTGGCGGCCATCGGTGCCGCGCGCGGCCTCGGCGCCATCGTGCGCGCCTTCGACACGCGGCCGGCGGTGCGGGAGCAGATCCAGAGCATGGGCGCCGAATTCGTTCCGCTCGAGCTGGAGGAGGACGGGAGCGGTGAAGGTGGCTACGCCCGCGAGATGAGCCCGGCGTTCATCGCCGCGGAAATGGCACTCATCGGGGCCCAGGCCCGCGACGTGGACATCATCATCACAACCGCGATGATTCCTGGCAAGCCGGCCCCGCGATTGATCACCGAGGAAATGGTGAAGTCGATGAAGCCCGGCTCGGTCATTGTCGACCTGGCCGCCGAGGCCGGTGGAAACTGTGCCCTGACGCAACCAGGCGTCGTCACCGTGCAGCACAACGTGACGATCATCGGTTATGTCGATCTGCCGAGCCGGCTGGCGCCAACGGCCAGCCAGCTGTACGGCAGCAACCTGGTGAATCTGCTGACCGACATGGGCGGCTCCGCCAACTGGCGAGTCGATGAAACCGATGCGGTGGTGAGGCCGGCACTGGTGCTCAAGAACGGCAAACTCCTCTGGCCACCGCCCCCAACTACCACGGCGGGCACGCCCGCCGTGGCCGCACCCGCCACCGCACCCAGTCCCGCGGCCGCCGCCGTATCCACCAGCGCTCACACCGCAACCTAAAAATCCAAAAAATCCGGCGCAGCCGGTTCCGGCTCCCGTCTGTTAGTCACTCTCGCCATCCTCGGCGCCGCCCTCTTAGGACTTGGCGCCGTCGCCCCCGGCGAGTTCGTCTCGCATCTCACCGTTTTCGTGCTGGCCTGTTTCGTCGGCTGGCAGGTGATCTGGAAGGTGACGCCGGCTCTTCACACCCCGCTCATGAGCGTGACCAATGCCATCAGCGGCATCATCGTCATCGGCGGCATGCTCCAGCTCGAGTCGCCGTCGGGGTTGGTGCGCGGGCTTGGCGCCGCCGCGGTCCTCGTGGCCACGATCAACATCGCCGGTGGTTTCCTCGTGACGCAGCGAATGCTCGCGATGTTCCGGAAATAGCCGATGAACCTGCCTGAGAGTCTCACCCCCGCCGCCTACCTCCTGGCCGCCGTGCTGTTCATCATGAGCCTGGGGGGCCTGTCGACCCAGGTCAACGCGCGACGCGGCAACCTGCTCGGCATCTTCGGCATGATCCTGGCCGTCGGCATCACGGCACTGACTTTCAAAGCGGCCAGTTTGCCGGTCTTTTTGGGCGTGGTGACCCTCGCCACAGTTGCGGGTGCCCTCCTTGCGGCCCGCGTGTCGATGACATCCATGCCCGAACTGGTGGCCATCCTGCACAGCTTTGTCGGCCTTGCCGCCATCCTTGTCGGCATTGCGAGCCACCTCGATCCAGCGATCGATCGGATCGGCGTCGAGCTGGCCATTCACCGCGTCGAAGTTTTCCTCGGCGTCTTCGTCGGGGCCATCACCTTCACCGGATCGATCGTGGCTTTTGGCAAGCTCAAGGGGCTGATCCGCAGCAAGCCGCTGATCCTGCCGGGGCGCCATCTGCTGAACCTCGGCGCGCTCCTGGCTTCCCTGCTTCTCGGTGCCCGGTTTCTCGCCTCCGCCGATCCGCATGGCGGGGTCGGCTCGTTGCTTGTCATGGCAGGGCTGGCCGGATTTCTCGGCATCCACATGGTCATGGCCATCGGCGGCGCCGACATGCCGGTGGTGGTGTCGGTGCTGAACAGCTACTCCGGGTGGGCCGCGGCCGCGGCTGGATTCATGCTCGGCAATGATCTGTTGATCGTGACGGGCGCGCTCGTCGGATCAAGCGGCGCCATTCTCTCCATCATCATGTGCCGGGCGATGAACCGCTCGATCGTAAGCGTCATACTCGGCGGCTTCGGTGCCGACGAGGGCTCGTCGCCTGCTGCGAGCGGCGCCCAACCTGCCGGCGAAGTCGTGTCCATTGATGCGCCGGCCACCGCGGAACTGCTGAGCGCCGCGCGCAGCGTGATTATCGTGCCGGGCTACGGGATGGCGGTGGCCCACGCCCAGCACCCCATGTGGGAAGTGGCGCGGCTCCTGCGCGAGCGGCGCATCGAGGTTCGCTTTGCCGTTCATCCGGTGGCCGGGCGGCTTCCGGGGCATATGAACGTGCTGCTGGCCGAAGCCAACGTGCCATATGACATCGTCCTGGAAATGGACGAGATCAACCACGATTTTCCGCACACCGACGCGGTCCTCGTCATCGGCGCCAACGACATCGTCAACCCCGGCGCTCTGGACGACCCGGCCAGTCCGATCTACGGAATGCCGGTCCTGGAGGTCTGGAAGGCGAAGACGACGATCGTCATGAAACGGAGCATGGCATCAGGCTATGCCGGCGTCGACAATCCACTCTTCTACAAGGAGAATACCCGGATGCTCTTCGGCGACGCGAAGAAGTCGGTGGACGGCATCCTGACCGCGCTTCGGACCGGCGAAGACTCCGAGAATCCGGCTGGCGCCGAGTTGACCGGCGTGGCCCGACTCGAAAGCTGATCCCGGACGCCGCCGGGCTCGCCCCGATTCGGTCGGCACGCACGCATAGGGTCTGGTCGAAAACGCCGATCCAGTCCTGAATGCGGCCGCCGCCGCATGGAATCTCCTGATCGACATCGGGGAGCACGGTGTTCATGCCTTCGCCGTCCACGAAAACGGCGTCGGTCACCCGCGCGGCGCGACGATCGGACGAGAAGTTCCAGGTGGAGGACAGCGTTCCTTCGCCCCCCTCGACGACCAGCGATCAGTCGCGCCGGCCGAATACCTTGGCGTTTTCCCGAATGTCTTCGTCGATGATTCTCTTCCAGTCGATCTTCTTGCGAGGCGCGGCCAGAAATTCCTCGAAGAGCGGCCGCGCCAGTTCCACCTTGTTGATTCCTTCCGGCGCCAGCTGCATGTCGATCTGGGCCATGGCCATGTCGAAATCCCGCTCCATCACCGCCATGGCATTCAGTCCGTAATTCTGCAGGAGTTGCTTAAGCTCGCCCGCCGGCTTGTTGAACTGCCGTGCCACCGAGTGAATGTTGGCCGGCTTGTAGCTGCCGTCCTTGGTGATGCCGAGGTGATAGGCGCAGAAGAGTTCGAAGGGCGTCGGATCGCCGGGGCGAACCTGCTGCTGCAGGTGCCCCGGGCGGGGGGCTTCGGGGGGACGGACATCGCGGCCCCGCCCCTGGTTGGGATTGCCGCGTCCCTGGTTGGGATTACCCTGGCCATAACTGGGATTGCCGCGTCCCTGGTTGGGATTACCCTGGCCATAACTGGGGTTGCCGCGTCCCTGGTTGGGATTACCCTGGCCATAGCTGGGGTTGCCGCGTCCCTGGTTGGGGTTGCCCTGGCCATAGCTGGGGTTGCCGCGTCCCTGGTTGGGGTTGCCCTGGCCCTGAGGTGGACCGCTTCGGTCATCGCGGGGTCGGCGATCGTCACGGAAATTGTTCGAACGGCGATCGTCCGGGCGGTTGCGATCAAAGGGGCGGGGCGGTCGGCGTGGATCTTGAGGTGGATTCATCGCGTAAGGCTAACCGCAGTTGCCTCCCGCCGCAAGCTGAACTCGCTCAGGGATGAATCCAGTCGGCCGGATCACCGCGTCCGGATGATCCGCACCACCGCCACAGCCGGCCCCTGCGTGAGGCGGGCCAGGTAAAGTCCAGCCGGCAGTTCCCCGGAGTCGTCCAGTTCAAGCCTCTGTGATCCGGGCGCGGGATTCTCGGGGGTCGTGATCCCCCCCTGGCCGAACAGTGCCGCGATCAGTGACGAGCGGCACGGGTGAGGGATGAGCAGTCCGGTGGTGGCAGACGAGGTTCAACTCGGCCTGGACCGAGTCTTGTCAGTGCCAACTAACTGAACTCGCACCGGTGCGAGTTGGAGCGCCGTTCAGGTGACGCGGCGCGAGGGGATTGGTCACGATTCGAAACGTCAGTCCTCCAAACCGGGCCGCACTTCGAGGTCAGACCCGACTCGGTCTGGACCGAGTCCTGTCCGTGATGCCTAAACGGGCAGCACCCGATCCCGGAACCGCCGACTCATGCGAAGCGATGTCCCATCGATCAACCTCACCTGAAAATCACCGCTACCGTCCGGCGTGATGGCCCCAATCCGACCGAAATTGACCAAGGTGGAGCGGTGGATCCGCCGAAAGCGGGATGGGTCGAGCCGGGCATCGAGGTCAGCCAACGTCTCCCGGTGAAGAAATGACCGGGCCCCGACGTGGATTTCGAAATAGTTGGCGCTCGCACCGATCCAATCGATCTCTTCCTCACGGAGGAGCAGGTAGCGCTGGCGATCGCGGACGACCAGGCGGCGGAGGCGGGGAGCGAGGCCTGTCACCGGGGGAGGAAGTCCAGCCACCCGCGGCACGAGACCAGCCACCCGAGGCGCGTTGACCTCGAAGGCTTAGAGCGCGCCTGATGCTGAACGATGAGACGACACAGCTCGCGGATGGCCACTATTTCTTGCGAATCGAGCAGGGTGGAACTTCGGCAACGAAAAAGGTCCTGCTGTTGCGGGGTGGCGGGCATTAGGCGGACTTCTGGCAGGCGACTCTGTCCGAACGCGCGGCACATCAACCTGCTAGAATTCCCGCCCCATGATTTCATTTAACAATGTCAGCAAGCAGTACGGGCGCCAGGTCCTGTTCGTCGAGGGGTCGTTTCAGCTCAACGCCGGTGACAAGGCCGGCCTTGTGGGCCCGAACGGCGCCGGCAAGACAACGCTGTTTCGCATGCTCGTGGGCGAGGAGTCGCCCGATGAGGGGGATGTCACCGTGCCGAAGCGGGTCAGCCTCGGCTACTTTCGGCAGGACATCGGCGAGATGTCGGGCCGGAGCGTCCTCGATGAGGCCATCGCGGGCAGCGGCAAGCTGGGGGATCTGCATCACGAATTGAAGGATCTGGAGATGGCCCTGGCCGACCCCGATCGTGCCGACGAGATGGAGGCGATCCTCGATCGCTTCGGCCATGTCCAGGACGAATACCAGCAGGGGGGTGGCTACGACCTCGAGGCGCGCGCCCGCGAAGTCATGCATGGCCTTGGCTTCGAGGAGCGACAGATCGACGGCGATGTCGGCGCTCTCTCCGGTGGCTGGAAAATGCGCGTCGGCATGGCCCGCGTGCTGCTCGGCCGGCCCGACGTGCTCCTGATGGACGAGCCGACCAACCATCTCGACATCGAATCGATCCTGTGGCTCGAGCAATTCATCAAGGACTACCCGGGCGTCGTCCTGATGACCTGCCATGACAAGGACTTCATGAATCGTATCGTGAAGCGGATCATCGCCATCGATTCCGGCGAGTTCACGACCTACACCGGCAATTACGATTATTACGTGCGCGAGCGAACCATTGCCGAATCGAACCGCGAGGCCGCCTACGCCCGGCAGCAGGCCATGCTGGCCAAGGAGCGGCGCTTCATCGAGCGCTTCCAGACCCACGCCGCCAAGGCGGCCCAGGTGCAAAGCCGGGTCAAGAAGCTGGACAAGATCGAGATGGTCGAGTTGCCACGCAGTCGCAAGGTCGTGGAGTTCGACTTCCGCCAGCCGCCGCGCTCCGGCGACGACGTCCTCGAACTCAAGGGGGTCGCCAAGGCCTATGGCCCGCGCGTCCTGTATGACGACTTCAATTTCATGATTCGCCGGACCGAGCGCTGGTGCGTCATGGGGAGGAACGGGGCGGGGAAAACGACGCTGCTCCGGCTGGCCGTGGGCTCGCTGAAACCGGACAAGGGCCTCGTGCGTACCGGTGCGTCGCTCAAGATCGGATATTTCGCGCAGCAGTCGCTCGATTTGCTCGACCCCTCCCTCACGGTTCTCGAGCAGGTCCAGCACGATTTTCCAGATGCCGGGCACGGCTCGCTCCGCAGCCTGCTCGGCGCTTTCCAGTTTTCCGGCGGTGATGTCGACAAGCCGGTCCGGGTTCTCTCCGGCGGCGAGAAATCGCGCCTGGTCCTGGCCCGCATGCTGTTCGAGCCCCCCAATTTCCTGATCCTGGATGAACCGACGAACCATCTCGACCTGGAAACCAAGGAGATGCTGGTGGCCGCCCTCAAGGATTTCGAGGGGACCATGCTCTTCGTCAGTCACGACCGGACTTTCCTGAAGGGTCTCTCGAACCGGGTGCTCGAACTCCGACCCGGCGACGAAAACGGCACGAAGGCAGAGCCCCCCTTGCCGTACCTGGGTTCCTACCTCGAATATGTGGAACGGACAGGTAACGAGGCGGCCGGGGTTCATCGGTAGGTCGTCGGCTCCGCCAAATCGAAAGGAGTTCCCTTGCGTCTGTTTCGAAACCATTTCTCCGTCATTGGTTTGTCGCTCCTCGGCATTTTTCCAGCCATCCTGGCCCCGTCCGCCCGCCCGGCCTATGTTTACGCGGCACCTGCCGCGGAACCGGCACCGACCGACGCGGCTCTGGCGACAAGGCTCGATGCCATCCTCGCACCGATGTTCCCCGCCGATCGTCCCGGCGCCACGGTGCTGCTGGCCCGGAACGGCAAGCCGATCTACCGCAAGGCTTTCGGCAAAGCCGACATGGAGGCGGGAACGCCGCTCCAGCCCGAATCGGTCCTGCGCATCGGATCGGTCACCAAGCAGTTCACGTCGGCCGCCATCTTGCGACTGGCGGATCAGGGGAAGCTGAGCGTCACCGATTCCATCACGAAGTGGCTTCCCGATTTTCCGACGCATGGAAAGACGATGGGGGACCACTTGGTGTCACAGCGAGTCGGTGGCGCCCGGTCGGAAATTTTTCCGGTCAATGACTCCACGTTTGCCCTCGCCGGCCGACCCGTGAAGTTGACCTTCGGCCGGGGTGTGTCCGGCAAGGTGGATCGGGTCATGCTGCAGCAGGGGGGCTTTCGGCAAACGGCCACGAAGACCAACGATCCGCTGCCAACCGAACGGACCGTCGCAACGCTGTCACCGGAAGCCCTGGCCGCCTGCGTCGGCGAATATCAGCTCGCTCCGGGCTTTATCCTGACGGTGACGCAGGAAGGAAACGCCCTGATGGCCCAGGCCACCGGCCAGCCGAAATTCGAGATCTATCCCGAGTCGGAAACCCGCTTCTTCCTCAAGGTTGTTGACGCCCAGATCGAATTTCAGAAGGGAAGTGACGGGAAGATGAGCGCCCTCACGTTGCACCAGGGTGGGGCGCACATGCCGGCGCCGCGCATCAAGTAGCGATCAGTTCGGGGCGGATAGAGTGTCGGGTTGCCCCGGCGCGGGCGGTGTGAGATCGACCGGGGGCTCGAAGTCCAGTGGCGCAGGTGCCGGCTCCGGCGGCGTTTCCGGCGCAGGCTCCGGCTCCGTCCCCCGTCCGCCAATCTGTCGCCACAGGAACGAGGCCTTGTTCATCCGGGAGTTGATTCGTTCGATGCGCCGCCGATAGGTCTTGCTCGTCGAGCCCGGGTGCCAGACCGAGGGGCGCGGCAGACCGGCGATCAGTTCGGAGGCCTGCCGTTCGGAAAGGCCCGCCGCGCTCGTCCCGAAGTACTTTTCGGCCGCCGCGGGCGCGCCCCAGACGCCCGGGCCGAATTCCACCACGTTGAGATAGATCTCGAGGATCCGCCGCTTCTCGAGATGCTGCTCCATCTGGCGGGTCAACAGAACCTCTTTCAGCTTGCGAATCGGCGTGCGCGCGGGGGAGAGCCAGAGGTTCTTGGCCAGTTGCTGGGTGATGGTCGACGCGCCGCGCGGCGATTCATTGTCGCGGCGCGCTTCCTCGATGGCCTTCTTGATCTCCCCCCGGTCAAAGCCGTCGTGCGTGAAGAAATTGATGTCCTCACTGACCAGTGCCGCCCGTTTCAGATGTGGTGAGAGGCGATCGTAGGCCGCCCATTGGAGCGGCGGCGTGGCTGTTCCGTTCTTCCGGGCGTCCCGGCGCATGAATGCGGTCGAGGCCGGGTTGGTGTGGGCAAGCGTCTGGACGTTCGGCCAGGTGATCAACTGCCACAGGAGCCAGAGGAGGGGCGCCGCCACGAAGGCGGCCAGGATCAGCCGGGTCCGTGAAGGGCGCCGGCGCGTCGTGCCTGCTGACTCCTCGGTTACCACGTCCGGTAATTCATTCATGGTCAAAGAGTAGCCGACTGGCTACCATCCGGGCAGTCATCCGTATGCGGTGGACCCTGACCAGCCGCCTGGCCTGGGATCGCTCGCATCGCCTTGGGTCAAAGCTTTTCATGGGCGCGGGCCTGCTCTTCATTGCCGCGGGAATCATCGGCAAACCCTGGGCCCTCGGCGTGGCCGTCGGTGGAACGGTGATGGTCACGATCATCACCGTGGGTTACTCGTACGTCATCTGGAAGGGCGATCCGAACCGCGTACCGCCAGGCTGAAAGTGTCAGCGCGCCGGGCCGGCCTTGATCCGACTCCAACTCGTCGGTTCGACCGCCACCTCTCCCTTGGTGATGAAGAGCGAGAATAGCAATCGGCGCATGGAACGACTCCTGGTCGATGTGGGAGGTTTTCAGGCAGGTGGTAATTAAACGTCGCCTATTGTACCGGCGACGGGCGGGCGGACGCCACCCGCAACACCACCTTTCCCGCATGCCCACTGGACTGCACGCGCCGATGAGCCTCGGGGGAATCGGCCAGGTCGTAAACGGAGTCAATCACCGGCTTCACCCTTCCGGCCGCCATGGCTGCGCCGAATCGATCTTCCAGATCCAGGACAATGACCGCCTTTCCCTCCGGCGGACGCGAACGCAGCGTCGAGCCAATGATCGTTATCCGCTTGGCCATCAAGGTCGGCCAGTCGATGGCGGCCGAACGGATACCCCCCATCCCCCCGATGGCGATCAGTCGTCCGCCGGTGGATAGCAGGCCGAGGTGGGCCTCCAGGTAGCGCGCGCCGATCGGGTCGAGGATCACATCGATCGGGCCGACGTTGGCCGTCACGGCGGACGCCCAATCATCGTGGTAGTCGAAGGCGTGATGCGCGCCGAGTTTAAGGGCGTGCTGGCAGCGCTGCGAGGAGCCGGTCGTCACGACACACGCGATACCCGCCTCGCGTGCCAGCGCGATGGCGGCGGTTCCCACGCCGGACAGGCCTCCATGCACCAGGATCGTCTGACCGGCCTTCGCGCCGCCGAGACGAAACAAATTGAGGAATGCGGTGAGAAACACTTCTGGAAACGCGGCGGCTTCTTCGAGATTCCAGCCACCGGGCACCCGCATCACGGAGCCGTGGTGCGCAACGGCCTGCTCGGCATAGCCACCGCCGGTCAAGAGGGCCATGACCGTATCGCCCGGACGGAATCGGCGAACCAGTCCTCCGACGGCGCGCACCCGACCGGCGCACTCGAGACCCAGGATGGGTGATGCGCCCGCCGGCGGCGGATACTTGCCCGCCCGCTGGTACAGGTCGGCCCGATTCACTGACGTGTACGCCACTTCGATCAGGACGTCTTCGGGGCCGGTGGTCGGCTCCGGCGCCTCGCCGAGGCGCATCACGCCCTCATCGCCCGGCTGATCGATGATGATGGCTTTCACTCGCGAATCCCCCGCAGTCGGTATTGAAGTTGATGGAGCGGTCGAAACCAGGGCGCTTCAATGAGACATGTCGATAGGGTGTGTGGCCGGCCACCCAGGCTCGTCTTGAAATCCTCCAGCGCGGCACTCTCGCGACTGCCGCCGAAGTTGAACCAACGAAGCCCGCGGCGGGCCATGTCCTCGATGACATGGCGATGGAGAAGCGTCGGCGCGCGGAGTCGCTTCCCCTCCGGCGAATTGGGCGATATCCACGACCAGCCGATGGTCCGATCGATCAGGACAAGCGTGGCGGCGATCGTTCCGCCCCCGTGAACGGCGCGCCAGACCATCGCGGAATCCGGCAGTCGGTGGACAACCTCGGCCAGGAATCGCTCCGGAAACGGCGTGTGATTCCGCCACTCCCCGGCCTGCGCGCGATAGAGCCGGTCCAGCGCGGCCACCGATTTGGGATCAGTGTCGGCGTGGATGGTCACCCCTTCGCGTTCCGTCTTCGCGCAGGAGCGTCGAATGCCACCGTCAAACACATCACTCCAGATGTGCGCGAAACCGGGCGAGAGGTCGAGGAGCTGCGTCGTTTCCACGGTGCGGTTGGAGGGTAGCCAGCCGTCGGGTGTCCCGATCAGCTCAACGCCCGGCGGGGCAAACAGCGTGACATGCGCCCGAACGACCAGCGGTTCACGCGCCGCGCGCTCCCAGGCTTTGAGCAGCGCGCCACGAACCACGCCGTTCACCGCCAGCGGCGTCCCCGGGGCGCCGTAGGGAAGTGAGAGGCACTGCGACAGACCGTACCGTTGCGAGCGAATGACCGGCATCGCGCCGATCAGGAGTCCGTCCGGATCACGGGCGACGAGCCACTCCAACCGGTAGTAGGGCCATGCCGCGGTCAGCGCATCCAGCCATCCCGGCTCGTGAAAGACGGTGGCCAACGGGTCCGCTGTGCGGAGGTGCTCCCAGGCCGGCTCGTCAAGCCGCCGTTCACGGCCGATGGAGAAGAGGTAGTTCAGTGGGGATGCGGTGATCATCAACGCTGATTATCACGGACAGACGGGTGCGGTGCCAGTCGCCGGAAGCAGCTCCCTCATCGTTCAAGCGACTGCGAGGCGATGTAAAGAATGCTACCATCTGCCACCTGAACTTCGCACTCACTAGCGGGAGGTAAGCTCATGTCGACGATCGACACGATCAAAGCGGCGTACACGGCGTTCGGCCGAAACGATCCCTCCGTGCTATTCGGCGCGATGGATTCAGCTATCAGCTGGAACGAAGCGGAAGGCAACCCTCTCGCAGACCGCAACCCCTACGTCGGCCCTCAAGCAATTGGCGAGGGCGTGTTCGGGCGCCTCATGGCGGCGATCGACAACTTCACAGCCGTACCGAGCACGTTCATCGACGGCGGCGACCACATCGTGGTGCTAGGTCGCTATGGCGGGACGATGAAAATCGGCGGCGCGACGCTGGACGCCCCGTTCTGTCACGTGTTCCGCCTCCGCGACGGCAAAATCGCGACGTTCCAGCAGTTCACGGACACGGCTCAGTGGACGCGGCTGATGCAATAGCGTTGTGGCTTGCCCTTCGGCGGCGATCCGGCTTCACCCACTCAAGAAACAGGGGCGAATCCGCCTCCGTAGTCCACTTGGGCGCACATGGCCCGCAATGCGTCACAGACGCCCTGCCGGTTGCCTGCTCCGGCTGGACCCCGCTATGAATCCTTCCGGCACTTCGATTTAGTTGATTCCCGCACGGACACGATATATTTTCACCCCATGGCCTGGGGGTGGCGGCCTGGGCGGACGGACGGGTCACGTGGACAGAAGCCGCCTGGTCAAACGCGCGGGTCATGGGCGCCGCGTACGACCTCTCCAGTCCCACGGCCGTGGTCAGCGGCCAGTCGGTGCTCCGCGGCGTGGCGGTGGATGACGTCAACCATGCCGTCTACTGGGCCTCCAGCAACCTGGTTGCGGGTGCGGTCATCTGGCGGAAGCTCCTGAACGGCGCCGCGGCGCCGCTGATCACGCTCCCTGCCGGCGCCAACCCGCGCGGCCTGGCGGTGGATCCCGCGAACGGGAAGATCTTCTGGACCGATGCCGACCTCGATCGCATCTATAAGGCCAATCTCGACGGAACCGGCGTCACCATCATCCTGAACGTCGGTGCGGCCGTGCAGTACTGGGGCATCGCTGTCCAGCCAGCTACCCAGCGGGTCTTCTTCACCGAATACGCCACAGGCCGCCTGGGCCGGATCAACTACGACGGCACCGGATTCCTGTATGTCCATGCCAGCCTCGCCAATCCAACCTACCTGGCGATCGACCTGGCCGCGCTCACCCTCTACTGGACCGAGGCCGGTGTCGCCTCGCAGCGCATCCGGCGCTCGAGCGTATCGGGCAGCGATCTCGTGACACTGCCGCCGGTGCTGACCACCTACGGCGGCATCGCGATCGGGCCGACAGCCACGTCCGATGTGGCGGAGGCGCTCCCGGTCAGCGAGTTCGCGCTGTCTCCCCCCTGGCCGAATCCCGGCGTTGGGCTCATCCACCTCTCACTTGCGACGCCGCGGTCCGGCCATGTCCGGCTGGTAGTGTTCGACGTGCAGGGACGCGAGGTAGCCGTGGTGGCGGATGGCGTCATGCCGGCCGGACGTCACGAGCTGACCTGGGATGGCCGCTCGCGAGGCGCCGCCCTGCCCGCGGGAATCTACTTCGCCCGCATGGCGTCCGACGGACGCACCTGGGTCCAGCGAATCGTTCTGGCGCAGTAGCCCGTCGACGTCGTCTGCGGTCCTGTTTTCGCCTATCGAGGAATCGACAATTCCAGCTTCAACTGTCCCCACGTCATCGCCGCCTCCGAGACGGCGCTGATCGGCTTCAGCATGTCGCCGCGGACCAGGCGGAAAGGCTGGTCGGAGTCGTCCTTGGCGCCGATGAGGGTCATCTGGAAGCGATTTTCGGTGGCCGTCAGGACGATTTCGCGTTTGGACTGGGCTTCGAGAATCGCCGATTCGGATGTCAGCTGGCGCGGCAGGATGTTGGGAAGAAAGTCGACGTCGATTTCGACCCAGACGTCCTCGGGGCCTTCGCCGGGCAATGTGCCGAGCACGGGGACGAACGGGCCGACACCCGGAATGGTGTTGCGCGAGGTGTAGATCTGGTGGATGCGGCGCTCGTCGATCGGCTCTGTCGGATCGGACTTCAGCGACACGGTGAAGATCTGATTGTTGAACCAGGCGTCGGCCGTGCCGGATTCGATGTTGCCGGCCAGGGCGACGAGGGTGCCGGAGACGAGCGCCAGCAGCGTTGCGGCCGCGGACTTCGAGAAACGGGTCATGGGGGCATCCTCCTATTTTCGGGGTGCGCCGGATTGTCGATTCGTCATCGACTGGCGCACGTCCGTGCGTGCCCCTGCATGGATACGCAATGCCCGTGCCTCGCCGCCAATCGCCGCGCGGGTGTCACTCAATGCCCCTGAAGGCCTATTGCGCGCGGAGGACCGGCCTCTTTTTTCCGTGTTCGAACGAAGGTACGCGGTTGGTGTCGAAATGACCCGATGGGTCTATCCCGTCATTGATATGGAAAGTCCGCGTGGCGGAATGCGGTAATGGCTATTTGGCCACGCCCTGCCACTCCAGGCCGCGCCACGGCGCTCATCGCCGCCGACGAGCCGATGATCCGGCTCCAGGTCGACGGCTGAACCGGGACAGGCACGTCGAACCGGCGGAATTCGAGGTCGACGATCTTGTCGCCGGGATTCGGCGAGAGATGGGCGGCATCGAGCTCGACAAAGGTGACCGGGTCGAAGATGTGGAAGCCGGGCCTGGAGACTGCTTTACACGCTCCAGTCGGCCTGGTGTAAATTGCCCCCATGCCCCTGACCCCCGGCACCCGCCTCGGCACCTACGAGATCGTCGCGCCACTCGGCGCCGGCGGCATGGGTGAGGTGTATCGCGCCAGGGACCTGCGACTCGGCCGCGAGGTGGCGCTCAAGGTGCTGCCCGCCGACGTTGCAACGCACCCCGACCGCCTGGCACGATTCGAGCGCGAGGCGCGCACGGTCGCCGCGCTCAGCCACCCCAACATCGTGGTGCTCCACTCCGTCGAGGACGACGGCGACATCCGCTTCCTGACCATGGAACTGGTCGAGGGTCAGAGCCTCGATCAGCTCGTGACGCCTGGTGGCCTGCCGGTTGCGCGCCTGCTCGAGCTCGGCATCTCGCTCTCGGACGCGCTCACCTCGGCGCACGAGAAGGGTGTCATCCACCGCGATCTCAAGCCCGCGAACGTGATGGTGAACCGCGAGGGGCGGGTCAAGGTCCTGGACTTCGGGCTCGCCAAGCTGGCGGCCGATGGGGCGGAGCCGGGACTCGATTCGACACAGGCGCCCACGGTCGTCTCACCACTCTCGAGCCCGGGCCTGGTGGTGGGCACCGTGCCGTACATGGCGCCGGAGCAGATCCGCGGCGAGACCGCGGACGCGCGCAGCGACCTGTTCGCACTGGGCATCATTCTCCATGAACTGGCGGCCGGACGGCGGCCGTTCACCGGAGCCAGCCTGGCCGAAGTGAGTTCCGCGATCCTGCGCGATACTCCGGAGCCGCTCGGCAATGTCCGCCCCGACCTCCAGGGAGACCTCGAGCGCATCGTGAGCCGTTGTCTTGAGAAGAACCCGCGTGACCGGTTCCAGACCGCGCTCGACGTCTGCAATGAGTTACGGCGTGCCGGCAACACCATTGGAAGTGGGGAGCGGGCGGGTCCCGTGAGGCCGGCATCCCGGGAGGTCGCCTCCATCGCCGTGCTTCCGTTCGTGAATCGCAGCGCCAATGCCGAGGACGAGTACTTCTCCGACGGTCTCGCCGACGAACTCCTGAACATGCTCGTCAAGACGAAGGGCCTGCGTGTCTCGGCACGCGCCTCCTCGTTCCACTTCAAGGGGAAGGATGTCCCGCTGGCCGAGGTCGGCCGGGCCCTGAATGTCACCACGCTTCTGGATGGGAGCGTTCGCAAGGCCGGAGACCGCGTCCGGATCTCGGTGCAGCTGATGAAGGCCTCGACCGGCGACCACCTATGGTCGGAGAGCTACGACCGCAAGCTGGATGATATCTTTGCCGTGCAGGACGACATCGCACAATCGGTCGTGAAGGAACTGCGTGCCACGCTGCTTGCCGAGTCGCAGGACGCGCCGAGCGGCAGCCCGAGTCATGCCATCCTTGTTGCCGAGCGAAAGGAGGGGAGCTGCGATCCCGAGTCCTACGACCTCTACCTGCGCGGTCGCTACCTGTTCGGCGCTTCGGACGACGGCCCGGTGCGCGCGCAGGAGATGTTCCGCCACGCCATCGAGCGATCACCGCGATTCGCGCTCGCCTACTCCGGCCTGGGAGAGAGCTACGTCGCGCAGTCGTGGCTCAGCTCTCGTGATCGCGACATCACCGTATCGCAGGCGAAGGGCGCGCTCACGAAGGCGCTCGCACTGGACGACCGGCTCTGCGAGGCGCGTGTGCTGGCCGGAGCGATCAAGCTGTTCTTCGACTGGGATTGGGTCGGAGCCGAAAGTGAATTTCGGCTGGCGCTCGAACTGAATCCCGGCAGCGACCTGGCGCATCGCGAGTTCGGGGCTTTTCTTTCGTTGATGGGGCGCTTCGATGAGGGGCTCGAGGCGGCCCGCATGGCACAGGCACTCGATCCTTTGTCGGTGAATGCCACACACGAAGTCGGCTATCAGCTATTGGCCCTGGGTCGACTCGCCGAGGCCGCCGCGGAGTTCCGCAAGGCCATCGACCTCAATCCGACCTGGACCTGGGGAAACATCAAGCTCGGCACGGCCTATTCGGCGATGGGTGAGCACGAGAAGGCGATGGCGTGCGTGCGGCGGGCGGACGAACTGATGGGTGGAGCTCCCGGAACACCGCTCAGCCAGGCCTGGCTCGGCACGATCGCGTCGGCTGCAGGCGATACGGCGCGCGTGCGGAACGCCCTCATCCGGCTGGACGAACAATCGCGAACAGGTTACGTCGACCCGTTCGTGGTCGCGTGGATGCATTACGCCCTCCACGATCACGACGCGATGTTCGCGAGCCTCGAGCGCGCCCATGGGATCCGGTCCCCACTCATGGTTTTCCTGGTGCAGGCACGTCGGTTCCTGTGGCGAGAGGCAGGCGCTGATGAGCGGTACGAGGGGTTGATCCGACGCATGGGATTCGGCTCCGGCGCCTCGCCGAGGCGCATCACGCCCTCATCGCCCGGCTGATCGATGATGATGGCTTTCACTCGCGAATCCCCCGCAGTCGGTATTGAAGTTGATGGAGCGGTCGAAACCAGGGCGCT
>Ga0163152_10001244_pt1 | contig 41097 bp, 63 predicted proteins | sample OliLakLV19MP8IB2_FD_148635 | JGI IMG/M metagenome (GOLD analysis project Ga0163152, IMG submission 148635) | Freshwater microbial mat bacterial communities from Lake Vanda, McMurdo Dry Valleys, Antarctica - Oligotrophic Lake LV.19.MP8.IB-2 | ecosystem: Environmental > Aquatic > Freshwater >...
CATCTCTTTGCCGTATCTAGCTACTTGTTGCCGGAGCATGGCGGGATTAAAGGCTTGATCCTTGTCCATCCCAAACAACGTAGTGGTGAACCGATCTTTCAGGCCGTTAAACTTCTCTGTGCCTATAATTTTACGGACGTTGTTTAGCTCGGTGGTGCGACCGGGGGCAAACACCTGACTGACGAACTGTTCTGGCTTTGTATCTGCAATCTTAATAAGGGAACGGATTGTGTCGTTATTAAAGGTTTGTTTCATCTCGCCGTGCATGACACGAGCGACAGCATATTTCTCCGACACATCCCCGCCCACTGTCTGGGCCATTGTTTCCATATCCTGCGAGATGGCAGTTTTAAGGCGCTTTAAAGCAGCCGTACTAACCCCTGTCCCACCCTTAACACCAAAGGCGGCAGCCCCGTCTCCGCCATTAATTAACTGCGTTAACACCTCGCGGTTGGCTTTAAGCTGTGCCCATGTAAGGGTCGCTTGTGGCAAGGCTTGTCCGGCAGGAACACTGCCCGGTTGAGATTTTGGAATGAAGTCGTTTAGTATACGGCCTAACTGCCCGTCGCGGAGGGCCGGTGACACGTTGCCTAGTTCTTTCCGCATTTGCTTGGCGGCTTGCACGGTTGCGGCTGGCACTGAGGCGAAGTTCTGTGGCATTACTGCTTCAACCTCTGAGAAGGCTTTGTTCACGTCGTCGCCGGCGGCTTTAGAAGCGTTACGAATGGCTTCTAGCGCCTTTGATCCGGTAGCAGCCGCACCTTCCGAAGACACACCCATCTTCTGGGCGCCCGTCTGGAGCATGGACTGAGCCATTCCGGTTTGGGCCGCTTCCTGCGTGGTCATCAACTTCTTGGCCGTGTCCTGGATTTGTAAACCGATCTTTTCTAGCGCCTGTGGGGATGCTTCCCGCGAGACGAGAGTGTCGCGAAGTTTGTTTAACTGTTCAAGCCGGTTCTCACGAAACGTCTTTAAATACTTGGCACCGCCGGGCGTATTCTCTAGCGCCCGTTCCAAAAGGAGCATAGGTTTAAAGTCTAACATCTCTCCCTTTGTCAGGGACAAACCAAACCGAGCCCCCACCTGTTCAAGCTCACTAGCCACACGAGGCACAACAGGGCCGAGCCTAGCTGCGCCACCGGCGGCATAAGTCATGGGGTCTAGTGCTATTCCAGCAACAAATCCGGCAGTTGCAGAAACAGGCGCGGGAACGCCCTTGCTCCCTAAGAATTCCGAGATACCGCCGCCCGCTTCTTGTGCGCTACCAGACATGTGCATAATGTCTTTCACATTAGCAAGACCTGGAGCGACGGCCCCTAAAACGGCGGGAGCTGTTGCCTTTGCGGCAGTAAGAATAGTGTCCTTAGCCTGTCCTAAAAAGCCTTGGGGCTGTTGTGCTTCCTGTGGCTGTTCGGTAACTTGGGGCGTGACTCCGAAGAAGCGTGTTCTCACACTCTCCTGTTCTTGTGCAGGTAAACCCGCAAAGCTAGAATCTTTAGCAACCACATTGTCATAGAAGCGCTGTTTAACTTTGGCCTGATCGTTATCCGAGAGGGCTTGGTAATCAGCATCCGCTGCTACTTCATTCCATTTAGTTGTTTTAGCCATAATTAGAACCCGAACCTATTAGCGACGTTGTCTGCGCCGGATGCCGAAGAGCCTTGGGATTGTACATCGTCTGCGGCCACGGAAAGAGATTCCATTGTAGGGAAGGCGTCATCCAGACCTTTTGACCAATTCTTACCCACAACTGCGCGGGCACGAATACGGTTGCCAGCAATAAGCCGATTACCCTGTGCCATGGATTTCTTTTCCATGAGTGTAACAAGCTTCATAAGGTCGGCTTTCATAACCGGGCTTAAGTCGCCGGCGATAAGCTTATACCCCTTGTTCATTAGCCTGTCGATTAGACCGAGCGGCTCTTGAAAGATTTCGCGTTCTGCATCAGATAACTGACTGTTAGACCCGGACATACGGGCGAGGTAAAAGCCTAGTGTCGCGAGACCCACCGAGGACGGATCGTTCGACTCTAGTAGTGCGCGAACCTGTACGGCAGAAGATCTTGCTTCCACAAGTGCCTTAAGGCCCATGTTCTTGTCTGGCATGCTATTTTCTAGAATTGCGGCGTAGTCCTTATACAGAGCTGGAGCCGCCACACGGAGATTGGTTAGCGCGTTTTTAGGATCGTTCTTATCTCCCCCTATTCCTCCTATGTCCCCAACCGGGTTGGCACCTTTCGGATTAGTCTTAAACATACCGCCACTAATCTCGTCGTGTAAATATCTGGTCTCATATCCTTTTAACGTGCCAGCCGGTGCCGTTTCCCACTGCTGCGTCTTTTCACTTTTAATTTCATAGTCCCCCTTTGGGTTCCACCGCGCTCCGATGGAGTCACCCTTTTCATTTGACAGGGTCACGGGGATGTATTTTATGGCTCCATCACCCGCACCAGCCATTGCTTTATGTATTTGTTCAGAGACCGTGCTATTGACAAACGGAGTTCCATCGGGCGAACGAGGGGTGTTAAGGGGGAGGAGACGATTCATCCCTTCTTGTCCATACCGCGCAGTAAGCGTCGAGTAGTAATTGGTCGGGTCAATCCCGCGGGTATTCTGCACCCCAAACAATTTAAGGAGCGGGTTAGAAGAAGGCCCTTTGATACCGAGCCCTCCTTCTTTGGTCTCCACCAACTGCCTCCCATAGTTAGCGGCAGGGGCGCCTTGTGGCTGTTGCTGAATCTGGCCGGGTTGTGCCTCAGGGACTTGTTGTGCCTGTTGGGGAAGGGGCCCGATTTCCTGCGTGATTCGTTGGATGGCTTCCTGTGGGTTCATTTTGTCGCCCGGTTGTAGTTGCGCCGCTCCGCCGCGTGGATCGACAGCCTGTCCACCAGACGTAGGCTGTTGGCCAGACCGCTGCATCATTCTAAACAAGGCTTCCTGATCGGCTGGACTTATTCGTGATTGGTCGAAGTTCATGTTATTTACCCTGCCTTAAGAGGCGACGATTCAGAACTTTAATTGCCACAGTGACAGCACCGAAGTAATCCACAGGAGAGAGGGACATCCCGCCTTCATTAACGAATTCCGGCAGAGCCTCGTCAGTCATTACGCCCAGGTGGCGCGGAATTGAATCTGATTCTGTTTTGTAGTGCCAGCGATTCATTGGCATTTTCACAAACCGGTCGTACAACGCATCCTCTTCTTTCTCTGACAACCGGGAAATATTCTTCTTGATTTCACGGGCAGAACCCAGTGCGAACATTGCTGCCGTCGACGCCACACCACCAGATGCGTCGGTCGATTCAGTGCCGGAGCTAGCGGAGACTTTACCAAGGCTAGTCCCAAGACTTTGGGCAAGTGAATTGCCGAAAACAGACCCAAAGCCTGTTTTCTGACGCTGCTGTAGCTGGCCCTGTCGGTTCAAGTAGTTCATCTGCTGTGCAAATAGGTTGCTTTGGGCCTGTGTGTTATAGGCGTTCGTTAAGCCTGTATTCCCCATCTGCTGGAGCAGTGGAAGACGGTTTAGAGTGTTCGCCTTGTCAAACTCATATTGCGACGAGGCCCCGCCGAATGAAATAGCATCCGCTTGTTGATTCTGCTGGAGGCGTAAGTCGTTAACCTGTTGGGAAGCCTGATTTACAAAGTCGGCCTGTTGTCCTGCAATAGCCTCATTCAAACCGCCGGTATTTAAAAGTCCCTGCGCCTGTAAGCTCGTAATTAACTGGGGGCGCACACGTTCCATTAGCTTTGCGCTAAAGTCTTGAAGCCCTTGGCTGTATTGGTTTAGTGTGTCGGAACTTTGTTTGCGAAACAGGTCTGCAAGCGTGTTAGCCTGTCCCTGTTGTTTTTGGAGTTCAATTCCGGATTGATCCTTAGCCGCTTCTTGGAAGGTGTCCCCAATGAAAGAGGCAGTGCGGTCGCGGAGCTTTTGCGGATCTGCAAACGCGCCTTGTGGCACAACGACGCCCTTAAAGAATTGATCCTGTTCGACGGAATTAGCGTCGCGTCCCACATAGTTTCTAAACAGGGTGGAGAATTGATCGCCGTAGCTGTTTATAACGCCGATGTCGGCTTCTGTGGGGGTGCGGCCCTTATGGATGGAGTTCCAGGCGTCGTAAAAACCCTGTGTCCCGTTGTATTTGCTTATCGGATTACCGTCGACGAATGGCATTTAGTTACCCTTTCCCTGTGGCGCAACAGCGGCACAATACTCATCTTCAGTTATAAATTCACAAGAAAAACCAAGTTCAGAGGCAAGCCGTTCAACTGTTTCCTTGTCCGTGCCAGTGGCTTGGCAGTAAGAGCTTTCTGTTTCGTTGAATTGACGGAAGTAAAGCTTCATTATCTTACCCTCCGGGCTGAAAGGCGTGCCACCCTACTAGGGTTGCCAACTGTGTAGTCTGCGTAGCCTTTTAAGTAAACTGTGGTTGTTCCGGAGAGTGACATACGAAAGGCTGGAATTACTAGCGTCTGAGTGGTGTACACAGTGGACGTTGACGTTGTGGCTGTCCCGATAAAGTTTGATCCGCTGACAAGTCCTGTACCTGAGTTTCCGGACGTTGTGCTAATACCTATTGACGTTTCGACCCAGGAGGCTGTGTTTCTAAAGAACATACATACACCGGTGACGTCCCAATCTCCGGCTGTGAGTAAGATAGATGTAAGGTCAGAATACTGAGCGGTTGTTCCGACGTTCGCAGTGCCCACTATTGTCTCGACATATTCGCCAATAACGCCTGCTGCTGCGGCGTCGTTAGTCGTGGTTCCTGCACCCTTAAGTACACCCGTCACGGTGACTGACCCCGTTGCAACCACCGCACCACCGTCAGCCACAGAGAAAACGGACACGCCGTTGTCTTGTGCCTCGAAGATATTACCGGTTGAGGTACTGTTGTTAGTAATTAGGGTTTTGCCACTAGCTGAGGTGTTCCTAACCGTGGTCAGGCCGCCATCTGCCACAGTCAAAACATTCGTTCCGTTGTCCTGCAAGTTGGCAATGTTCTGGGTTCCCGCGGCGTTATTAGCCACAAGAGGGACGCTCGAGGCGCCGGAGGCGCTAAGAACCGTCCAAGAAGCAGCCCCGGAGTCATGATTATTGTGGGCCGCGACGAGAGTGGCGGCGTCGGTTTCCACGTCCACCGCTCGCGCCAGTGTGGACGAGGCCAGTGTAGTGGTGCCATTTACTTTAATGCTACGAGAGATTTGGGCCATTATGAACTCCGGTTACTTAGGTTCGATCAACAACCAGTTAATGGTTGATGTATCAGTGCCACTACTTGACGTGATGGTGAAAGACGTGCTTGCAACTCGGGAAGCGACGTATAGGTGGCCGAGGGTGCCGCTTGTGTTTGCGCGGGATAGAATTATTCGCGTATTGGCGGTCACTACTGTGTTAGCCACGAGGATCGTTCCGCCTACTAGTGTGGCCTGTCCCATGCGTTTGTTTGACCCATCCAGAAGACTAACGGCAGTCCAGCCCTGTAAGCCATTGTCATGGTTGTTGTGGACATCCACAAGCATTTGCAGTTCGTTATCTATCTTGTCGAAGTACTTACCCATTCTTTCGTTGAATTTGTCGCGACGAGACATATTCATTTATGACTCCTGCTTCCAGCCCTCAGGCTTGACAAAGATGCTCGCACCCTCAACCACACACGTACTGTTCAGGGTTGAATTGGAGAACTTGACACGAAGTGACTTTGCCTCTAGGTTGATTTCTGCCGACTTCGTTGTAAGACCGTTGTAAACCCAGTTAAATGAATCCCAGTTCAGAGAGTCCCACGTCACTTGATTTTGTTTGTACAGAATCAGCGAACTAGCAGACGAGGGGCTGTCCTCGCCATCGACGTAGAAATCAAGGCGTAGTATCTGGGTATCAGAACCGGTCGCGCCGCGAAGTTCGAGGTATTGCCAACTCGATTGGATAACGGGGGACTTTCGGAACATGTCGCCCGTTGTGGCGTAGCTGATAATGGCTGTACCGTTGTCGGCCTGTGTATCTCCCATCTTAAAAACCTGTCCAGCGTAATTCGCGAAGTACGGTCGGAAAACGCCAGTTGTGTCCTCAAAAATAGCCCCACAGTTGAACTTGTCAAGGTAAGAATCCCGGCCCCATGCAAAGGCTGTGGTGTAGTCTAAAACCCAACACACGTCGTTTTGCGTAAGCCCGGTCGAAGAGACAAACAGATAGATTAAGTTCTTTGCAGCGTCGTTGATGGCCCAGGTGTTGGCGAGTCTGCTTTTGTTTGTGTCAGACAGGCTCACAATAGCGTCGTCACGACAATCCGCGATTCCGGTACCTACGGACAAGCTCGTTGACCCATCGAAGAGGCGCGGAACGCCGAACTGATCCAGGAAAAACACAAGCTCCTGTCCCGGCGTCTTGTGGGTTGCCGGCGTCGTAAATTTCACAATGGTACGGTGCGACTGAGTGCCTACGCCGGGAACGATAGGGTTGGGGCTTTCGATGAATGGGAACAAGTCCCCAATCGTGTTGATGCGGGTCGGCTGAAACTCCACGCCGAAGATGCCATGTCGTTTGAACACACAGCTTTTACCTTGGAAGTCCACGCCCCCAATGATATTGCCGCCGGTTCTGCTACCCGGTGTAATGTAGTTGTTGGTTAACACAGTGGCAGGAACATTTAATGACGAGAAAAAGAGCCGGTCAGCTGTGACATAGAACATGTACCCACGATGCTCATATACGGCGGTGGGGATAAGAGAACCCGGCAACGCCCCTACTGTGGAGGCGACTAAAGAGCTATTAATCTGGAAAGCATTATCAACGCCATTAGTAACAATCACGATATCGTTTAGCATTGCGAAAGTGCAGGTATTGTCAGCCCCGGATGTCAGAACCACCGCGCCGGTGATGTTAATCCATGTGCCGTTGAGGGCCGACATATATTCAATGACGCTTCCGCGAATACGGATAGCGGCATTCGTACCACTGGAAAAGCGAGCCATGTAGATGCCGGTTGCAGCTATGTTAGGGGCGTCCCCAAGCGTCGAGTAGCCCTCGCGCCATTTGAAACCGCCGACGGGGAAATAACGAATGTTCTGGCAGTCGCGCAGTTCCGTAGGGTCAATGCGGATACCAGACTTAATCGTATTTACACCGTCAGTAATGGCGTAAAGGTCAATGACTTCCGAGGATAGTTTGGGCATTAGAAAGTCTCGCGGGCGTTAAAGATAGGTCTGTCGTTGCTAACGGGGAATAAGGCCTCGTCTTCGCTCTGCGCTTGTAGCCACATACGCTCGGCTCTCATGTACAACCCATCTTCACGGTCATCCGGGGAAGAACCGGCTTCACGCCAGATGGCGCTTTCAATAACGGCATGGGGGTAGCGATACAGCAATTCGTTGGAATCAGCCGTATTAATCATGGGAACATACTGACGTAGCCCTTTAAGAAAGAGAACATACGCTTGGTCAGGAGAACCCGTAAGCCGAAGTACTTTCCCGTACAGGTCTGTAGCTGTATAGGTTGCAGACGTGGCAGTAGCCATCAGCTTTTGGTAGAGCGTAAGAGATGTATCAGTAGAAACAGAACGGACGGTGTAGGTATTTGTATCGCCATTGATTAGGATGTCCTCGCCCGGAGTAATGTTTGTAAGCCAGGCTGTGCCGACACCTGTCAATGTCTGGGTGTTGATCGTGCCGCTAACTGTGCCCGTCGTGTAAGACGTACCGAGGCTGTCCTGATTGAAGATCATGCCCTCCACAGGAACGCCAGACGAGATAGGGAACATGGCTGTGAAGCCGGACGATGCCTGATGCGTGATACGTAGCGCCCTGTTAGACGACGTGATGTTAAGCTGGCTAACGTCGCTCAACTCAGACGGTAGCGTGTAGTCAGACCGAATCAGCCGATAAGTCTTATCCGCTGCCGTCGTGCCCTGATAGGCAGGTTCGATAATTGCCACACTCGTACTGGAAACCGTCTGGATACGGTAGTATGCTTGGAGCGTCTCCGTCGGGAAGTAGATCCACGCGCCTACATGGATCGTGGAGTCAAACGGAGTGCCTGAGGCCGTGAAGGTCTTGCTTCCATTAGTAGCCGTCATGGTTCCGGCTGTAACCGTGGGGGTGAGAACCAAGGGATACTCACGGAAGCGAAACGACCATGCGTAGCCATGCCACTTTTCGAGGCAGGCGTCGTTGATGTGGTTTCGGATGCGGGCGTAGACAGTGGAGTCACCGGCGTTTTTGTTTAAACGCGCCGATACCCGGTAGACCGCTTGTGTAAGATTGAGCATTTAGAATAACCTCGAAGGGTAGCCGTCGTTTACTGTTTGTAGATGATCGTCACGCCGTTGGTGGCTGTGACGGCTCGGTAAACAATGCCGTTCACCTTTGTATTGTAGAAGTCATACGTTCCGACGGTTGCGAGCGAGATACTGGACACGAGAACATTCAGGAAGCTGGCCGTTGTGGTGGTGGAGTTAAAGATGGTGAGAACACCACCGGCGGTAGCAACCCCAACGATAACCTTGTCAATGTAAGACGCCGCAATGACTGCGGTTTCGTTGGTCTGTGTGAACGAGGAGCGGTTCACAGTGTTGGGTTCGAGAGCGTAGGACAGAGACGACACAAACATCAGAGCGGCAAGGATCTTTTTCATATTATTTCTCTCTCCGGTAGACGGGTATGTAAAGTTGCTTCCCCTCATCTGTCTGCGACAAAAACCCCACCATTCTGTATTTCTCGGCGTTCACGGATATCGTGGATCTTCGATATTCGGAGTAGCCGATAAAGCAGAGTGTTTGGAGTAGAAAGACAAGTAGGTAAGCGAGGTCTTTATTCATTTTTGAAGGACTGCCCTTCATAAGGCCCCCCATGCGGGGAGGGGCCCTAGTAAGGCAGGGGTACTTCTAATTATTTACCGAACAACACAACGCCAGCCGCTGCGCGATAGCAACCGGTGCCATAGATCATGTCACCGCCGACAATCGTTCCGCGTCGAGCCGCGAAGTGTTCGGTCATCACACTAGCCTGTTTCGCAATAGCATACACGAGACATTCCTTGTGAAGAACGAGGTTAACTCTGCCGCCGTTCGCATGCGCGGGCAAGTTCTGCGACATGATGACTTCAACGCCACCAATGCGCGGAAGCGCGCCCGTTTCCTTAGACTTTTCCGAGCTGTAATCCCCGGACGGAATGGTGTTGTTTTTAACCATGGCCCAATACGACTTAGGGCTAAGGATAATACACCGGTCTGATTTAGGGACGAAGTTCGTGTCGAGCCGTTCCAGGGCGTCGAAGATGTCATCCGGCGAAACATCACTTGCGCCAGTGTTATCTCCGAGGGTTGCCGTGATCGAGGAGTAATTCGCCCACACATCAGTGTCGAATTTCTCCGCGAGAGAACGCTGCATCTTCCCGTCGAGTTGCCCCATATTGAAGAGTTTCGTCTGAGCCGACAGCGCGTCAGAAATAAACTCATCGTCAACAACCCACGTCTGCACGTTCATCGAGAACGCTGTTTCGGTGGCAGCCGTCGGGGTGATTTCGTCGAACGCGGTTAACGCTCGGGTCGTCGCCGCGCGGTTCGCAAGACGAGGAACACGAAGGATATCCCCGCCAGATTCGGCGAGTAAGTTTGACATGTCCAGACTACGTTCTTTTGCAACTGTGTTACGTTCAAACGCAGACTGAATACGTTTGCTCCAAATTTCCGGTACGTAGAGATCGTGAGATCCACCCGTACCCGATAAGCCAGTACCTAATCCCATATATTTACTCCTCCGTTATGTTATTTCGAGTTAGTCGAGTGGAATGTACGTGATGATCCAAGAAGGCGTAGCCACGCCTGCCCCTGTGGGCGCAACGCTGACGTTTGCCGAGAGACCATTTTTGTAGCGAGGGAAAACGCTTGGTTTTTCAAGCAATCCCCCTTTATCCATGCGATACAAGACAGTGGAGCTTGTGTTCGCTGTTGCGGTGTCCCGGAACACAATCTGATCCGTTACGGCAACGCTGGACGCTGCAATGTCAAGTACAATCCCCGAACCCGTGTCACACAACAGAGCTGTGGTACCGGTTGAGGCTGTGATGAGACAGGTGGCAATACCACCGTACTGGGGGTTTAGCGATCCGCCTTTCAAGTCCATGGGAACATCTTGTACGCCCTTGGCTGCGAAAGCAGAAATGCTCAAACCCACCGTGAGAAACAACGCTTTACTGATTTTCATTTGCTTCCTCCGATTTTGATTTGCGCGGAGGACGCTTAGGGGGACTTAGGCTTGCGGGGTGTAAACGAACTGTCCGTTTGCATCCTTTTTAAAACCACCAATACGACTTAGCTTGTCGTACTCAGCGGAAGACATAACCTTGAACTCTTGTGCCGAATAGGAGCGAGACGATGCGGGTGCCGGTGTGGTTCCTCCACCGAGAGGTTGGGACTTTGCAATCGTCGCGTCTCTTTTCCTTTCTGTATCCTTGGTGCGTAAGTCTTCCAGCTCCACCAATTCGTAAGTGCGAAGTAACTGCTGTTCAAGGGTGCCGGTGATGCCGTATTTCATGGCAGTGGCTAACAACCGGTCTTGAAGAGCCTTGTCTTCCCGTAGTTCTGCAACGGGGCGACTAGCACGCAGTGCAAATGAATTCCATGCGTCTTTTTCTTTCATTTCATTTACATAGCGCATTGCTTCTTCGGCTTGTTTACGAACGGGGGCCACAAAGGGATCAACGACTTCTCTCAAAGCGCTGTCCTGTTCTGGGGCGGGCTGTGCGACTGGGGCAGACATTCGGGATTCGTATTCTTGGCGCTTCTGTCTTTCCTGCTGTAGGTCTCGTAAACGTCCTTCGCTTTGGCGCTCAAGTTCCGCGATTTTCGCCTGTAATTCCACTGCGGTTGGCCCGGCAGCGACGGGAGGTTCGGCGATAGGTGCGACTTGAGCATTGCTGTTTTCTTGATCTGACATTGTGTGACTCCTTTTTGATTTACGTGCGCGAGGTTGCACGAATGCGACGCTGGTAGGTTTCAAGAACGCAGGGCGTCGGCCCGCGAACCTGTTTACAGAAAGCCTAGTCGACTTCGGCTTGTGCTTTCTTTTCCGCTTCTAGTTGTTCGCGCGTTAAGCGAGCTTGATACGAGAGACGGAGTAAATCGAGAGAGGCGCGTAAGGCGCCCCGGTGGAACTGTAACTTCTCACTTATGGTAGCCGGGTCTAAGATGGCGTCGAGGTGGTTTAAGCTGCGAGCCCAAACTTCTTTAGCAAACACTTTGTATTCATCACTTGACGCGAAGTTGGCGAGCTTGTTGGCGTCTGAGATAATCGCGTCGGGATCGGGCATTCGGGATTCTGCGACACCCAGGAATTCTTCCCGCATACTAGGCGCGGCTAGGATTTTTGCTAGCTGAGCGGAAGACTTTGTGTATCCGAGGCGACCTAGAAGGTTGTCAAACATTTATTGTCCCATCCCATTCTTGACGTTCTGATTCATGGACTTCCCTGATTCACCGACGCGCATGTTATTCATGGCTTGCGACGGGTTGCGGGTCGCTGTCATTGACGGCGCGTCGCCGGCACTTGGCCCCATCCCTTCGAAGATCCCGGACTTGTTGAGGTTGGCCATACGGAGCATTTCCTTTTGGATGTAGGTCTTGTCCACGTGCGTCGTTAGACGCTGCTTTGCATCTTCGGGCCATTCTTTATATTCGTCGGACTTCATAAGTGCCATGTGTGCCGCTAAATGCTCATCAGTATCTTCACCGAGGGTTGGTTCTAGTTCTTCACCGCGCTCAATTAAGTCATGTTCCATGAACGGGCTCTTAACCAGTGCTTGCTCAGGTTTAGGTAGCGTAAGCTCTAGCCCAACTGCCTTCATGGTGCGGGCAGTCATCTCGTAGAACGTAGCCGGGTTATTAAGGACTAGGGGATTGGTGATAAACGTCCGGTAGTTGAGGAGGGCGGTATCTCTAACCATCTGCGTGTCGTACATCGTCGCCATCGACAGCTTGAAGTTACACATCACAGAGAAGTCTTTGCTTGTCATCTTGTCAAAGACAGGAACGCCGTTTCCGGTGCCAGCAACCTGGAACTCTTTAAGTTCCGGGGCGCACTGGCGGTTCAAGTCCCAAATATGGCCCACCAAATCGTTTAGAGCCATGGCAATACGATTGATGGGAGTAGAGAGGCGTACACCGGCCCGTTGCTGGGCATTGATTGTCTCGGTAGCGGTAGAATTACCGCTTGGAGCTATTCCCTGTAGGGATTCGCCGAGGGCTAGGACGCGCTCAAAGTAGTCAAGAATAATCTTCTCTTCGTTGAAATAGGAAACATCGACTGGCGGGAGCTGCGGGAAGTTAATCGCAGAAGTATCATCCACGGGATAACCCTTGCCCGGCATTAGCGAAATGGTCTGTGGGTTGAAACGTCCCCCCGATTTGTAGAAGAAGAACGGCAGGTTAGCCCACTGGCCTTTTGCAACGCGGGCGTTGTGTATGGCTTCCCATTCCACAAGGAGGGACTGCGTCGCACGGCGAATAGACTCGCCCTGTGCGCGTCCGTCAACCGGGCGGGGTTTGAGTTCAACGATACGGCACGCGCCGTAGTTAACTCGCAACACTTCGCCCGTCTGTGTTTCAAAGATAGCTGTGACTTTTTCTGACACGCCGTCGTCGTTCACGTCCTGCCAAAAGTGCGCCTCTGCCAATTCAATCGGAAGCACTTCGAGTTTCCGTTCAACCTGGAAACCGTCGTAGGTTTGTTTCGCCCTTTCTAAATCGGAAACGATTTGGCTCGTATGAAAGTCTTTAAGCTTCTTAACCTTTTTGGCGTTTAAATACGGAGCGTCATCATCGTCAGAACTCTGCGCCATCTCTTCTAAGTTGCGGAAGGTATAAGCACGAGTTTTAAAAACGTAGTCTTTGCGCGCGGCCTCTTTCAGCGTTTCGAAGAAGGAACTGTAGATAATAGATTCGGCTGTGATCCGTTCGATCTTGGTTCCGTCGAAGGTGCAGACTTTCACCCGTTCTTTCTTTTTGCGGGTTATAGTCTTGCGAGAAACTTCGCCAGTGAGTTCATTAATTTCTGGCACCACTTCTTCTCTAGTCACCTTGCGGGTTTCATAGACATGCTCTTTCACATAGCGAGGTTCCATATAGCCGTTGCCATAGGTCTCTGCGTCCATGTCGGCCTTATCCAAAGCCGTGTACATGTCTGCTTCGTAATTCAAGACATAGGTTAAATACTTTGCGGCTCTCTCTGCCACGTCGATATGGGAACGGGAGAGGGCGTCAGGCAACACCGTAAACTTTCCCGTTTGACCGCCAAACGTGTAAAGTACATTTGCGTGAAATGTATCGATACCGATGCGGGGCAGGGGACAAGCTAGATTTGGGTAGCCGACATAGGGCAAGGGCTTTTGAACCGCGAGCATGTGATAGGCGTTAAAATCGCGTTCCCGCTCTTTCTGCCATTTAGAAGACACGCGCTCGGAACGTAGTTCTTGCAGTCTTGCCACAAGTTGACGGCCCATCTTGTCCAGCTCAGCTTCGGAGAGCTTGACCTCGGACGAGTCGGAGTACTCCTCCGGCATAGATTCAACTTGCAGAATTTCTACTTCTTTTTCGTTGTATGCCATAGTTAGTCGTCCTGAGAGAGGCTAGTGGTTTGATAGTTAAGCGACACGGGCTGAATTGAACCGGAAGAATAGGTGGGGCGCATCACCAACACATAGCGGGCTGTATCGGCAAAGTCTTTGTCTTTGTCCCGCACCCTTTCTTTTGGGTCGCGGTTGCCACCAAACTTATATTCGTCCCAACTAAGATGGGACATCGAATACCACAACTTGGGAACACTTTCCGTAAAGTACACGGACGGGCGGTTTAACGTTGTGACAGGCTTCGTCACGTCGTAGCGCAGGAAGGACGACACAACGTCATATCCCGCGTCTGAGTTGTCGGCTAGGGTGAACCCCATGCCGGCGCGTTCAAATTCTGTGAGCGTAGTTGTTGCCGAACCAAAGCCGCTGACTTGTTTGTTGATGGCGGGATCAGCGACTCGCAGGAGCGTCTTCGCTCCGTGGTGGCTTTCCCTGTCGTGAATGGCCGACACAACTTCTTCAGCCGTGCCGACTATCAACAACTCATCAAAAAATACAACGGTGTCTGAGGGGTCTACATACGCCCAAGAAATGGCAGTACCTTTCCGCTGGTGCGGATCCATAGCCATAACGACGGGCCAGGAAGGTTCCGGTTGTTTCGCTCCAATGACATGAACGGCGCTATTTAACTCTTTGTAGCGTCGGCCCTTGGATTCAATGAAGTCCCCATTCTCGCGTGCTTCGCGTTCAAGGGGACTTACTCCGGCTAAAAATTCATTAATGGCTTTTGTGCTGTTGTGGGGGTTGTCCCTGATGCCCCACCTGAACACTTCCACATTGGGATTCATGGACTCTAGAAACTCCATAGCCCACGTCAGCCGGTAAAGCGGAGTCACGCCCATAATGCCAACACCCCCGCGAGTCACAATGCGGGAATTACACGCCTGATACCAATCTTCTGGAATCTCTTCATCTGCAAACCAGATGTCTAAATCAACCGATTCGCCCTTAGCCGAGTCTTGCTCGTAGGTCTGAAAGTCAATCCAGCCGTCGTTGACCAAGTGCAACAGATGGTTTCTGCCGTCATACGACTTGTCCCAAGCTTCCCGCTTGCTTGGGGCAGAAGACCCGTATGCCAAAGCTTTAGTCGGTATCCAATCGAAAATTTCTGGCAAATGCTTCTTTTCGTGTAGCGAGTAGTCCTGGGCCAGAATACGTCCGTGGCGGTCGCCCTTACGAAACACCTGGCCGGTCAGGGGGTGCTTGTCTAGCGTCATGTGGAACAAGAACTCTTTGGCACACGTGAACGTCTTACTACTCCGGTTGCCACCAAACACAATACGGCTGCGCTTGGGGCTCATGTGGAATTTCACATGCTTCGAGTCGGGGCAAGGGTTGACAGGGCAAGGGACGGGATGCCAAACCTTGTCGTTGGCTAAAGTGTCAGGTCGGCGCCCCCCATGCTTTTCACAGCACGGCACATAGAACTTAATGCGCTCATGCTCATAGCGGCGTAGAAGCTCCTGGGCAGCTAGTACCTGTTTCTCGTCCCTTTTGTCCACTAGAGTCCCTAGCAGCCGTTAACCGGCTTTCCCGGTAGAATCATTTCCCGGCACAGAGCGAGTTTTAAAATAGGCGTCAGCCACCGTTCCCCCGCCAATTAACGCACTGGATAAGAAAACGCAAGTCATGAAATCATCAACCGGGAGCTTGTACCCAAAGAACGCTCCACAAGCCACAAGAAAGAGCAAAATACCAAAACTAACCTTGCGCGATCCTGGGCGATAAAAATATTGGAAGATGTTCACTTAACGACTCCTTTGGGGCTTTAGGGCCGTTAAGGCCCTTTAAATTCGTTTTAAGCGTTTAGGGGTGGCAATGTACGACTTGACGGGTATAGGGCCCTTAAATCGAACGGACAGGGCCTTCTACTGGGGTTTAAGAAGGGTTGGTGAGGGTCAAGTGCAAAGTCTGGAAGAAAAAATTTACAGGTGGTAGGGTCCAAGAACACATACCCCACCCCCAAAAAGGGGGATGCCGGGTCAAACTGAGGGCACACCGGCCGGGCCGCTGCCCGGAATTCAATCCCAAACTGTCGTAGCGACTATCGTAACACGTAACCCCCCCCGTCGAAGGTCCTTTCCCTGCCAAGGATGGGTGCCCCCACATCCTTATACGCCTGTCCTATCAATAACAGCTCTAGAATTCAACGCATTTGCACACACTCGGTAGAAGGTAATACCCATCCATCAGTCCGTCAACCCCTCGATTCGTTCCCCTGATCGACGATGATTTCAGCATCGATGACCGACGGCGGAAGGTCCCTCGCTCTCTCGATCAACTGCTTGAGTTCTTCAGTCGTTTTGATTTCCGTCGTGCTTCGGACCTCAATGTGCTGAACGTTCTCGATGACACCCTCTGTTTTCAAGATCTGTTCGACGACTTTTCGTGACACTTCTAGATTCTCATCCTGGTTCATTAACGTCCCAAATCTTTTAACAGCTTGCGGGAGCATCCCCGACATTCTACGGCGCGCTAAAATCGGAAATGCTTTTAGTACCTTCGGATGCCCCACGATATAGCTTACTCGAGGACGAGAGACGCCAACTGCGTCGGCTACCTGCTTCTGTGTACACTCCGGATGGTCAAACACGTACTGCAATATTTCGCTTGCTCTCGGACCTAATCCAGCCTCTGAGTGAGAAGCAAGGGACTTTAGTGACTTTAGTTGTTGGTTCATAGTTTTGAGAGAGCATCCGCTTCCGTATTTTGTTCCCGTGGAATCCATTGAAAGTGAATAGAGCGAAAGTTCTGTACCAGTCTTTGCGCTTCCTGAAACAGCGGATAGTATGAGTTCAGACGCTTTTCTTGTCTTTGTGTCTGCACTTTCATTTGCCCGGACATCTGTCCCATGACAAAACTGGCGTCATTACGCCATAAAATCTGTTCCTGCTCTAATCCCATATTGAGAAGTGCCGCCAACCCATTGACGACGGATTGATACTCGGCAACGTCACACCATCCCGTCGGTCCATCGACGACTTCTTTGTAAAGCGTATTGTGCGCATTGTCTTTGATAATTACCGCGCACCTTGTTTTTTGAGCTTTCGTGTTGCTACCGTCGGACCAGACATAAATCATATTTAATTCCTTTCGTATAAGGGCTTTGGTACTAAAGTCTTTAACGGCGTTGACGTTAACGGCTGTTTAACGTCTTTGACGTACCAAAAGACGTAAGACATTAGCCCTAACATCCCCTATCTCTCTATCTCAAGCTCTTAACAGACGTTAACATCTGTTAGAGACGTTAAACAGAAGATATGAAAGTAGTAGAAAACAGTTTCTGTTAGCGCGGGGGGGGAGAAGGGTCTGCTCTTCGTCTTTGCGCACACGAAGAACAGCGATAGTAGACTTGTTTTATTTGGGACCGGGCTGCCTTTCAGAGCCGGGTCAAGGCCAGTCTATTGCCTTGTTTTAGCGCACATCTTATTTGAGTCTAGGGGTCAAGGTAGGTAAGGGATAACCTATTTATACGCGCCTTAGAACATCCGCGAAGGGGAGTCGAGACCGAGGGCCTTTAGCCTTCGGAGTCATCATACCCGCTTGTCTGTACGGGTTAGAGATAGAGAGTAATTCATACAAACATATCTATAAATCAATGTGAACGCCGCTAATAACATTAAAAGCGGGGTATAACAGCCACTTTTATAGTCCTGTAGTAATATATCCTACAAATAGACGTGAATCGTACCTGTGTAAAATCTTTGTAACAAGCCCCTTAACGGCCCCTTAACGGCCCCTTAACGGCCCCTTAGCGTCCCTTAATAAGCGCAGTTAACCGGTTCTCTTGGGCCTCGAGTTTCTGTTTTTGCCGGCGTAGTTCGGCCAGTTCCTGGGCGAGTCTGTGGCCTACGAACATATTCCGGAGTTCGTCCAGACCCATGCCCCGGTGCCGTTTAATCATCTCCGCAATCATCTCGGCAATCGACGTGTTCAGTTTTAGCGCCGTTTCTTTCAGCCATCGGTGCAGTTCAGCGTCTACCGCCACCATGCCCCTGTTCGTGTTGTTTGCCATGTTTCCCCCATTCAGGTTTATCTGCCCCTCAATACTAGCATAGCCCCTATTTATGGCGTCAATGTTACCGGAATGTAAAATCTGTGCACCTAACAAAATAACCCTTGACAACCTTACTGGCGTGGTGTAAGCTATGTGTATGGAAAACAAAGCATCCTCGGCGATAACCCAGACTCTCCCGACGCTGATAGTGTTATGGCAATGGCTAGCGGTTTACGAACAGAGCGGCGGCGAGTTCACAGGAGGGCATTGATATGACTCTCCTACGCTACGATGGCAAATACGAGGATATGGTAGGAGAAAACAGACAGTGGACAATCGCTAGCAGTTTCGTTGATGCTGATGGATGTGAGCGGATCCGGGGCTCATTTGGGCTAGAAGGCCTGCGCCAGATAGGACTAATAAATAAACGGGGAGACTCCGATGAATAAACCATATTTTATCTATCGCGACGGGCTACTGTATATGCGTAAATTGACCGGTGTATCCGCGCGCCGTGTGGTGAATGAGCTGATAAAGATGGGCCATAAGGCTTATTTTGTGTATGACCCAAACAGGCCTTGACATATGGGATACATATGCTACACTATAGCATGCACACAGACACACTAAAAGGAGAAACAAACATGGGAACTGAATTCACGACGATGAATGACGCGCGACGTATCATATACGACTGGGTTGAAAACTACGTTGACCGGAATGGCATTACAGAGGAGCAAATAAACAGGGCGGCACGCGCTCTCGTGGATCATGTCGGCGGTTATGGGGTGATTTTCGACGTCGATGATACTCAGGATTTTGATTTAGATTTTTACATCTATAGGGGAAAATAATCATGAATACACCATTGCAAGAGCTGGCCACGGAAGTTTTAGGGATGTTTGAGACCGCACAACGTGACAACGGGGATTATTACTACCGCATTAAATCTGATTCCCCGGAATGGGTTACGGACATGTGCCATGACGGTGCCATGAGTCCGGACGACTATACATTTGAGTATGTCGTGTCGGCACTGAACGCGCTAGCGTCAAACGATGATCCCGGCGAGGCATACGTCGACATTGAGATATACCCATGTAACAGTGATCGTTTAAAGTGGTTGGCGTCGAATGCCTATCGTATCCAATACGTCGACGATGCCGTGGCTGAGTATGGTATCGCCCGGGAGTTCTCTGTAATGGACGCAATCGGTCTGGGGCGATGTCGGGAACAATCAGAGATATTCGATATCGTCCGTAACGCGCTGGAAAAACAAGGGGGGGAAATAATCATGAGCACGTGCGACTACGGGCACGACGTAGACTCCGACGTTCGGACGCTACCAATTGGTGTAGATGGAAACATCCTCATCTGTGAAAATCACTACAAAAAGGAAATGAAATTCCGTCGCTCATATCCGCGCTCATTCAAGCCTGTCCGGGATTTTCCAAAGTTTACTAGTTTAAAAATCTATGGGGGGAAATAATCATGAACTGTAATCAATGCGAGTTTTTGTTTATCAACGGTGTCGGTTGTCACGAGACGGGATGTCCGAATAGTAAAAGCGCGCCGACGTGTTTCCGGTGTGGATTTTCAACTAATGACGACGGCGAATGTGACTGTATGTCTGAGGTTGTAGCACGTCATTGATTCACCTAGAGGATACGTAATCATGGAAATGCATGAATGTAAAAGATGTGGAAGCCGGTTTTCGGATGAGGAAGTGGCGGAAACGCTTCCGGTGGAATCTCCCGGCGGCAAAAATTGGCCGGTATCTGTGTCCCCGTGTTGCCTTTGGTCATACGTCTACGTCGACGACGCAGGAATTCAAGGAGATAAATAAGCATGAAAAATAAACGGGCATTAAAAACTGCATCAATCAACCATTCGTCAGAGAATCGCCGAGTCCGAATCGAATTACGCCAAGACGGGGACGAATTCAGATGGGTGGTAGCTCCCGGAAAAGCCGACACAGGAGTTGGCGGGAAAACGCTGAAACTGGCACTGGTCGCGGCGCACGACGCATGGAGAATGGATTGCTGGAATCTGCATATAAAGGGGAAATAATCATGAACACATCACACACGCCGGGACCGTGGAAAATTGACACGATGTGGGGACTAATCAAACACGGAAGCGAGGAGATATGCGCTCTCCACTCCGACAATCCAGCCAATGCACGCCTGATTGCCAGCGCGCCGAAACTACTGGAAGCGTTGAAGGACTTGGTATCGCGGTTTCCCGAAGGTCCGTACGAAGGCGCATTTTCGGCTAATGCAAGGCGCGTAATCGCCAGCGTCGAAGGGGGAAAATCATGAGCACACAAAAAGAAATTGCCTACAACGCCGCATACAAACAGTATTACGTAGACTATGACGCTAATTATATTACCTATAAGGCGGAGATGGCCGACGTCGAAGCAAGTTTTAAAGCGGCCGAGTATGTCGCGTGGGAAGCGTATGACAAAAAACAATACTCGGATAACTGGGCGCGTTCCAAAGGCCTTGCGGTACACTCCGCGGCTGAAAAATCTGCAATTTCCAGTGAGAAAGACGTGGCAATTGCCCTAGCCAAAAGAGCTAGAGACGCGGCAAAAGCACTCGCCGAGCAGTCCCACACCTACAGAGCAGTTGTTCTGGATGCCGCCCTAGAAGCGGCAAAACATGCCTCATATGATGCCGATGCAGTCGCGGAGAACGTCGCGCATTACAGAGCGGCCTACGATGCTAAAAAAATTGCCGCTGATAAAGCGGCCGAATCTCCCGCTAAAGTGGCCGCCGATAAAATCGCTTATAAAGAATACAACGACATGAGCGAAGCTAGCAGTAAAGAGTTTATGGCGTATTTAGTTAAATCACACGGGGGATATTACTCATGACTACCATAAATAAAACCGATACGTGGCTACCCGTGTTTTCAGGATTTTACCAAACTATCTGGGAAACGGATGACGACGAGGTTCAGGAAATTGAACACATCAACGAAATACGGGCGCAAAACGGGTTAGGGGAAATTGGCTGGGACGATATCGACTGGAATTATTCAGATTATGCGCTAGACGTGGCGCGCCGGTTCACAGGGGAGATTGAGGATAAATTAAAAACACTAGGAATGATTAAAGCGTGTGTGATGCAGGAATTAGTGAGTCCCCGGGAGTACAACTACCGGAATGACTCTGTAAATGTAGAAATTACCCTCAGTGCATCGAATGTAAAAACGATCGAGAAATATCTAGACGCTAACCTAGCTGAATTCCAGAAGTATCTACGAGGTAACTATAGTTCTTATGACGGATCTATCTCGTCCTATTCGAACAGTTTGGATGCATGGATTAGTGTCTTGAAAACCACACTCGCGGATAGCCATCAGCTGGGAGCAGTTTTACAGTTCATCCTACTGAATGAGAATCCGGATGTGGAGATAGAAATACACGGCGAACTGATAGGGAACGGATGCGTGTTAGGCGCAAAAAACTACGCAGAACTAACAGAGGAGAAATAATCATGAAAAATTATATCGGATACCTTAACGAATCGTTCGGAGAATTGAAGGGCTGGCATTTTTTCCGGTCTAGCGTTGTCCCGACAAAAGATATTTATTCCTACTCTGTTATCGCCGGTCCGTTTCGGACTGTTAAGGCTGCGCTATGGGCAGTAGCGAATCCGTACGGAAACTTTCGTGACGCTGAAGTCAATTCAAAAAAGGGAGCTAACTAATTATGAAAACTAAACGTCCGTTGAAAACTGCATCACTCAACCATCATTCAGAGAATCGCCGAATACGACTTGAATTACATAAACACGGGGACAAATATGTTTGGGTAACAACCGCCGGAAAATACGAGCTACGTTCGAGCGGAAAAACGATAGAACGGGCAGTGGACGCTCTTCGTCATTATTTTGCATGGTATCGCTGGAATCTGCGAATTAAGGGGGAATATAATGATTAGACTGCTGGTCATTGTGGCACTTGTTGCCGTCGGCGGTATGTTTCTGGCCGCCTTTTGGCCGTTCGTCCTGGCGTTCGTGATCGTGGCATATGTTTTAGGGTAAGGCCAGTTAGGGCTAGGTAGGGCCATTAATCACAGGGGGATAATTCAATGCGCTATGTACTGGTTCAGTCCGGGCACCTGGTTTACATTGCACGAAGTTTGCGCGCCGTTCTTATGAGTTCCGCATATCAACCGTTCAACACAGCGTGTGAGATTTTCGAATTAGACATGGGGCGCCAGACAGGACGGCGCATATGAATATTAAAAATCGTATCGAGGTATACCTGGCGTCCATAGATTACGCTAAAGCATCAAAGCGCGAACTCCTAGCGCTACACGATATCAGGAATTTGGTCTGTGTAGTTTGGGCGCAGAAGAAGTTGGCGGAGCGCCGTACTAAGGGATCCGGCTAAACGGTTAGCTACGACACCGTGCAAGAGATGATACACACGCGTTAACGTCCCCGGCGATTCAGACAGGCCACCGACACAAATCCAAATCTCTCTCCCCACGTCCCAGACGAAAATCGGCCGAATTGAAAATTGAAAATGAAAATGAATTTTAAATCCGTCGTCCCAGATTTGAATCGGCCGAATTGAAATTCCAAAATGAAAATGGAAATCGTTCTCGGTGATTCAGAAAGCACCGCCCGCAGTTCCCCATAAAAACCAACCCTAAAACAATTTGTAAGAAAGCCCTTGACTTACAACCTTACAACTGTTACATTTACGTAACAGTCCGTAATAAAAATCGACGGAAAGGAGCCCCCAATGCATTGCCACCGCTGCGGAAGTTTTGCTTCACCGATCTTCGAAGAGTACTAAATGCACATGAAGAGTCACGACGCGCCGCCGTGGGACTTGCGCCACGTGAAGCTAAACAACAACACCCGAATGAGCCTACAAAAAAAGCGTGAAGTGGTTGAGCGAGTCGAGCGGAGAGTCTGCAAAAAACACATAGGGGGAATTCTCTAATGCCTGAATACGTGCTGACCCAACACGGCGTGCAGATCATCAGATTCTTTTCGGTAGCAAGACTACAAGAGTACATCAGGGCTAATTTTAAGACAGAGAACCTATCCGAACTCAGAAAGAGCGGGTTTGTGGTGAGGGAGATTACAGGGAAGGAGGCGAACCAATGATTTTCGTATTCGAGGACTGTAAGCACTGTGGCAAAAAGAACTTGAACGTGGAAAAGGGTTTCGACGGCGAGATTATTCGCGAGGACTTGTGCCTAGATTGCACAGACCGTACGGGCAGGATGCTAACACAGGACGAGTCATATCAGACGCTTCTACGGCTGACGAACTTCAACGATAGTTTGGTTTATGGCGGCGGGTATATGGACGACTGGAACGCAATGGACGATATCTATGAGGATCACACAAATGGATGAAAACAAAAGGCCCTCAATCAACCTTAAAGAACTAGCACAGATTGTAAAGGCCGCAAGGGAGTCCATTGACGGCGCCGATCAAGTTCTTTTTCAGGCGTCCCATCTATTGCGGCAGTACGAGATTTACCTAGCGGGGGTGAGTCATGAACGAAATCCTAGTGTTATTGAGCTTAGGGTTCTTACAAGTAACGACGTACCGAAGTGTCCCGGCACAAACGGATGACACGCCTTTTCGAACTTCTGTCAATTGGCATGTTTCTCCTGCTGTTGTGGCTATCAGTCAAGACCTGTTGAAAAGCGGCGAGGTTTGCTACGGGGACGTTCTTGTGATTCCCGGCGTCGGTACAAGGATCGTGAGCGACGTAATGAATGCACGGCACAGGCGCTCCGTCGACGTTTGGGTTAACACCGGGCGGGAAGAAAAGAAATTTCAAACGAAGAGGTTAGAAATTAAAGTTCTGCGTAGTCCTGAGCGGGAATGTACGAGATTAAGGTTTATGTCTAAGGGGGGCTCTAATGGCTAGACGATGGATTCATCCTGACGTTGAACAGGCAGTACATGAGAAGTACCTCGACCTGTGTACGAAAGCACCGGGGTTCGAGGGCCAGAGTAAGGACAATGTTTTTAACATTGCGGCCGACGTAATTCGGTTTAACGCTCAGTGTTCCTGGGCAGAGTTTCAACAAAAATATAACTTATGGGTTTTCAAATGATCGACAGAGATAAAGCAGATGACGAGGTATTTTTTGGGAACGGTTTTAGTGTGTTGGATCGTACCGGCAACAGGACGGCGTACGAACTGCACGGGGAGGAAGAATTAGTGCAGCTCCCAGTTATTGATTCGGACGAATTGGCCGCCGCTATCGCTGTGCTTACAGAAGGGGGCGAATTGATCCTCTCCCTGCGTGAGAAGCAAGCCTTTCAGCTTGTGGTTCGCGAGGGTATTTCCTACAGCGCGGCAGCCAAGGTTATGTCCAAGGGTGGACGTCGTGTGATCTCAAAATCAGCGGTGCAAATATACGTGAAGCGAGCCGGGGCCAAACTGCAAAAGCTGTGTGCCGCAAAACTCTGACAGAGAAACGGGTTGTTGTTATACGGGAGTGGGGTAAAAGCGGTATAGACAAGGGAGTGTGTATATGATTACTTTACAACTACTTTACAAGATAGCAAAAAGTGTAAGTGTTCCAGCGCTTGCGTTCGGCATAGGGATGCTCGTCCTGTTTTTTGCACGAAGTTGTCAGAAGGCGCCAGTTTATAACACCGGGCCAAGTCACACTAAGCCGTTGGCCCTTTTGCCGGAGGAAACCCTCCACGTGTCGGTGTCCCGCGATTCCCTAAGAATTGCAACACCATCCCGGCAAGATTTCATACGTCAGCCAAGACACACAGAAATAAGCGTCAAAAAAGACGGCACTGTGACAGTGAAGTCAAGAAAAGCCGGTTTCACAATGGAACCCGCTATTGGTGTGGCGGTCGCGAATCGCCCGCTGATAACTCTCGACCTTCAACTGGCGTATTGGCAGCGGGTGGGATTCATAGTAGGGACGGGGTACCAAGTAGGAGAACAGCCGCGCTCGGCATTTAAGCCTTATGTGGGCTTTTCCTACGATCTACCCTTTGGTTTTACAAGTAACACCGGGATGTTTATAGGGCTGACAACAAAGAAAGAGCCGTTGATCGGGCTACGAGTCCGTTTCTAATGGCTATAGACATCATTGTCGCCATGTGTGTAGTTGGGTTGGTCGCGGATGTCATTTTAGTTATCCACTACTTCCTGTGTGAGCGTAGAAAGCGGGGGGACTTTGAGTTTAAGCAAGTCTGCACGAACAGTATGCAAGGCCTAGAAAATACGTTCTTACGTCAGAGAATTACAAATCTTGAAACTAAGTTAGGGAGAAAGTAAATGAACGAAACACTCGCGGTAGAAACAATTCAGGTAGAAGTGGTGGGAAAATTCGGAGTTAAAGCCGGGGAAGTTTGGTACGGGTTAGGGAAGGAGTTAAGTCTCGACCAATTCGCTCGCGGTGACTCGTACACGGTCGGAGTGGCGACTGCTAAATCCGGTAAGAAATATATCCGCGAGATTCTAAGCGGGTCAGCTCCCCTTGTCGCTAGCGCCCCGGTTGCTCCGGCGGCTGCCGTTGTCGCGGCTCCGGTTGTAAAAGCGGCCTACAAACCGTTCAACAAGTTCGGCGGTGGGGCGAAAAAAGATAGTGGCGCCACAATGAGTAAAGAGGAATGGCAAGCCAAAGATCGCTCACAGTTGATCGGCGGGTTATCCCACGATGCGGCTGCAATGGTTCAGGCGCACGTGCAAAGCATGAAACCGATGGATGACCTTCTGAGCCTCTACGAACAGGCGCTTGGTGGGCTTCTGGTAATCCGTGAACGCATTAAATAATTCTGCCTTCCCTTACTGTGGCGGGAAATGGTTTCCAGAAAATGGGCCCTTCCCGCTGTGGCTAGAGGAGCGCCGGAAAGAGATATCTAAATCCCTTGTTATCGAGGAGGAAATTCTCAGTAGCACTTATTCCGGTGGGATTGAGCTATTAGTCAGAGGGAAAAAGCGAGGGAATTCTAATGCCTAACTATACGTCGTACCCAACACGAGCCACAGATAAATCCCGCCGGAGTCGTAAGGGGATGCGCAACTCCGTCTTTGCCAGCAACAAGAAAATTACAAAAGCTCGCCGTAAAGCGGATAGGGCGGCCAAGCAGTGAAAGTTACTTTATGGGTTGTGAGTATCGTGTTTCTTTCCGGGTGTGCGTCAGCACCGAAATCAGTGTCTATCAGTTGTTTTGCAGACCCAGGGGCTCAAAGGGCTAAATCTCCGGTTGAAATCGCCCTGCCTCTGATCATTAACGACGGCACAGTTATCTATTACGACGAGAGCGGGCAGCTCAATCGAATGAATAAAGCCGTGTGTGGGGTGCAACCATGACCAACAAGGAACGCGCTAGGCACTTTCTTTTCTATCTATGTGGCAACGAACCGGACGCCAGGGTGCTAGAGAAGCTGGAAGCAGAACTGGATTTCTCTTATGCAGAAGGCTATTCGGACGGCTACACAGATAAAGAGGGGGGAGTTTAATGACTAGGTCAAAGCCTTACATTACCAATGATTTTGCCGCCGATGCTATCAGTCTGTTGGCGGCCTGGGTGGGCTACCAGGATCAGCCCGACATAATGGATGTCTCGGAATTTCAGTGTGTTCGGGAACAGATTCTAGCGGAAGTAATGGGCCTGGGGACGAATATGGTGAGGGTGAAAATAAGGACTGTTGACCGTGAGTGAGCGTAGGGTAGGTATTCACTACGCAGCATATTCGGAAGACACACGCGCACTGTGCCGTTTGGATCTTCCGGAGCCGGACGATATAAAGCCGGAGCTGTTACTCACGGATAACAAGAGACGGGTTAGTTGTACGCAGTGTAGGCGCTTGATCGAAGAAACGCTAGGGTGCGATAAATACCGGAAATAGTAATTATTGCCGCCGTATAGTAAGCACAAAAAATCCATACATATTGGGGCACTTCTTGGCTCACCGGCATTTCCACATCGACGACGTTTGTTACCCGTCCGTCACCACCATCATCAACGTCAAGCCCAAGCCGTGGCTGGACAAGTGGCGGGAGAAGCACGGGGACGCCTTCTGTGACGCCGTGGTAAAGGAAGCGAACACGGTAGGGACAGAGTTCCACAGTATCGCGGAGCATCTTGTGAATGGGGTTAACGTCGCGCCTTCAACCCCACAGCTGGCCGGAATGGTGGCGAGTCTTAAAGTGTGGCTGTCTCAACATCAAATTATCCCGGAGGTACAAGAACATGCTGTTTACAGCGTCGTTCATCAGTATCAAGGCACTCTTGATTTCATCGGTACTCTCAACGGGATTCTCGTCGTTATCGACTGGAAATCATCCAACACAATTTACGAAGACATGGGACTTCAACTCGTGGCATATGCGAGGGCTTTTGAGGAGCGAACCGGACTTAAAATTAAGACGGGCTGGATAGTCCAGGTTTCGAAGAAGCCACCTTACAAGCTCGCCACACGGGAATTCAAACTAGGCAAACGATTGTTCAAAGAATTCTTAGCACTTCGGGAAGAGTACGGAACCAAAGAGTGTGACGGTTTAGAAGTCGTGAATCTTTTTACGGAAGGCGGGAAAGGTGGATCAATTTAATGAACAGCACGTTAGACGACTATACGGGCTCCTCAAACATAGCAATGATTTCTCCGACCTCCGATGCATTAACGTCAACGGGGGCGGGTTCGTCGACCGTTCCATTAAAAAAGGCGAAGAAGAGGTCGTTACTTGGGCTAAACGATTTAACGGTAAAGGCAATTTGTTTATTGGCCGAAACCCACGGGCCGCAGATGGCACTGTTTCTCGGATCACCACTGTTTCTCTCGACCTTGACGCTGTACGCCCCAAAGGAACAGCCGCCAGTGAGGCTCAAGTGGGACGAGTCATTGCCGGAGCTAGAAGGCTCGTTTCTTCTCTTGGCTGTGGAGATATCGGGATCTCGGGTAACGGATGTCTCATTGTGTTTGCAGGACTCTGTGTTCCATTTGCAGAGTATAAAAGTATTGAGCAAAAACTTGTGTCTCTTGAAAACTACGCAAGGTCTCTGCTTTCTGATTGTAAGGGGGAAATAATCTGTGACCACACATACGACAGTGCGCGAATGGTTAAGCTCCTGGGAAGCCTTTCCTGTAAGGGGGATCAAGCAAGTTGGCGAAACTCCCGATTTCTTGACCTTTCAAATAATCCACGGAGTTCCAAAGATGTTCTTGAACAAGTTCCAGGAACTCAGACTGTCACTTTACCGTCGAGCAAAGAGCTTGTCAAAAAAACGATCTATCCGTCGAGAAGTGAGGCAGATTTCGCCCTTGCTTTTCATTATAAAACGGCGGGCCTTGGGCCTGACGACACCCTGGCGGCGCTTCAACACCATGCCATCGGTCGGCAAGGGGACGTTAAAGACCAAGAACGACTTATCAATAAGGTATTCGCCCCAGGAGTCACAAGTTTACGAGACCTCACAGACAAGCCCCTCGACGTCGTCGTCAATACCGCGGGGTTTCTACGGAACCATAGGGAGCGCCTATTCTCAGCCCCTGTGGGTGCTGAATTCCCCACAGGATTCAAACTCCTCGACGAACACGTTAGGCTTAAACGCGGCGAGATTTCGACAATCGCAGCAAGGCCCGGAGTTGGAAAAACTAGTATTGCCATTAAGATCGCTAGTGAACTTTGTAAACAAGGCAAGCGCGTATTGTTCTGCACTACAGAGATGTCTGCCGACGCTATTCTTAGTAGGTTTGTGTCAATTCTATCGGGGGTTAGCACAGCGTCTAGCAAACACGGGCAATACACTGATGGGGAGCGCGACCGCCTTACAGAAGCATATTCTACGCTTGAATCTTTCGGGGAAAACCTGCGGCTCTGTGATAAGACAAGCCCTCGTCTCGGCCAAATTCGAGATTATGCTGCACAAAGTAAGCCGCAACTCATCATCTTTGACCACATCCAGCACGTCGGCGGTTCCACAGGCGACGCCAGGGCCGACGTCTCGGCTTTCGTACGCGGCCTTAAGGACGTGGCCCGAGACTTCGACTGCCCCGTGCTCGCCCTTAGTCAAATTCGGCGCCTCGGTAAAGACAAAAACGGAAAAGAGCCAGAGCCGTCTATGTCCGACCTCAAAGAGTCGGGCACGATAGAAGAAGAATCCGCCCACGTTATCCTGTTATCCGTTCTTTCCGGGGAAGAAAAAGACGAGAAGGCCGCAGTACTGGCGCATGTGGCTAAGAACCGCTACGGCCCTTTAATGCGAATCGGGTTGGAATTTCACCGCCCTACTGTGACATTCCGTGACCTTGAACTGGACAATGAATAATGAAACCTATCATTAAAACCATCGTCGTTGAATGGCGCAAGCCGAGAACACCGATGGAAAAGAAGTGTTGGGGGGTAACGAATGACCATGGAGATATCAGCCATGTATTCATTCGAGACTCTGCCATCGACCGGGGAATAGGGATTGATACGTTTTTCCACGAGATGACGCACGCCTTTTTTAACTTCCACGAATCAAAGATGACACGTAAAGAAGAGGAACAGACCGCACAAGCTGTAGGTAGGGCCGCTAGGGGGCTCATCAATGCACAAAATCAGTGATGTGGATTGCGTTGTTTATATCGCTTGTCGCATGACTAACAGAGACCGGCACGAACAGATTGAACGCGCCCAGTATCTATGCCAGATTGCGCGGGGTTTTGGCCTTACGCCGATTAGCCCTGTTTTAGAGGAGGGCGTTGAGGACAAACCAGGCCCTCTTGTGACAAATGACCCGGTATTTCTTCGGAAAGTGTGGGCAGCCGACAAGGCAATCATGGCCTATCGTGCCCACGTGACGCTGATGGACGGCGGCGACGAGGGAAGCGTAGGGATGGGCCGAGAATACGGTTTCAACCGATATGGGCTGTGGAAGCCAACTATCACGCTTTGGGGTAAAGATAGAGGGCTCACAGTAGCAGAATGGGAAGACGACGGAATTTTCATGTCGCCCCATGGTGCCCTCGCGTTCATTGCGGCAAACTACGGCACAAGGCTAAAACGGTGGCGGTGGCGCCTCGCCATGTTAGTACGAACGCTCCCCCGCTTCCTTAAACGCCAGGTGTATGCGTGGCGATAGATAACTCGATCACTAACTATTGTTCTAAGCACGGTTGGATATACCCGCCAGAAAAGGAGTGTACCTTATGCCCTACACGGAAATAGAAGCCCGCGAGGATGTCGACCACTCGATCCTCATGATTACCACAGAAGGCGATTTAAATTATTACATCACGACAAAGATTCTCGACGCGTGGAACAAAGAGCCCAGGTACAAAACGATTCACTACCTCTACAAGGTGATGATAACGTCGCCGAAGGATAGCCCGCTCCTGGCAATGCTCCGGCGCGAACTGGCTGACCGGTTTGACGTTGCCGATATCTACACGGCCGGGGCTCTTGCTTTTTTAGAGTTTTACCGACGGGTAGGGTCTACGTATGAAGACGTTAAACGCGTCAAGAACGGCGACCTGCCGGGTTACACCGTAGCCCTTAAACCGTTCTGCGCCACACCCCTTGAGGAAACAAAATGACCAAACCTTTAATTGTGGCTGTAAGCGGTAAGCGTGGGGCGGGTAAGTCGGCGTTGGCGAGGGTGTTAATTGAGGACTACGGATTCGTTCTAGGTTCTTTCGCAAAGCCGTTAAAAGAACGGGCAAAGTCGGACTTTTGTTTGTCTGCGGCACAAGTGTACGGGGATCAGAAAGAAGTCGTTGACCCCCGATACGGGATGACCTCTCGCGATATTCTCATTAAGATCGGGCAAGCGTACCGTTCTATCGACAATGACTTTTGGGTTAATGAACTCAGGAAGTCTCTAGAAACGGAGATTCGGCCCGTTGTGATTGATGATATGAGGTTTGTTAACGAGGCGAACATGCTTAAAGGTATGGGTGCCATGCTCGTGAGATTGGAGCGGTTGCCGGAAGACAATATTTATAAGGGGATCATCGACGACCTGTCGGAAACACAGCTAGATCTTTACGACGGGTTCGACTTCCGGTTTTGCGGTATGGACAACCGTACGATGTCCGACCTCAGGGTTATCGCAGAGAGGATCACGAATGTTATTTATCAAAATAGTGTGGGAAATAATGAAAACAGTGGTTACTGCGGGTATTGTCGCGATCTTCCTGATGGTTCTGGTTATGGTTCAGTTAGTAAGTAGCCTAGTGGAGAAGCTAGAAGACATGTGGTACGAGTCTAAGGTTTCGTAATACGGCATTCCGTCTTTAACCATTCTAAATTCTCTTTTTGGATACGGATAGAAGTAGGACGTATATCTCACAAACTAATGTTAAGTAGCTCCCTTAAGTAAACAGCATCTTGACAGGATACTCCCCCGACGGTAGGCCATTCTTAAGCCGCTTAATGGGAGGTAACAAATGGAAATCTCAAAGAGTAGTGGTGTCAGCCAGGAAGATATTACCACAGTCTATCTAGACTGCAAGGATTGTGGGCAGGAGTTCGAGCTAGAGTGGCAGATCCCCGCAGACCTCGACTTAACAGGCATTAGCTACACACATAAGACTTGCCCCGAATCAAAATCCTCGCTACAGAAAGAGCCCACCTGTGAAGAAGGTATTTCTTGACGCAGAGACTTACTATGACCCTAAAGAGGGCTATGACTTAAAGAGTATGTCCATGACGGCCTACATCATGGATCCAAGGTTCAAGGTTCACGGTTTCGGTGTGCAGGAAGAAGGCAAGCAGTTAACCTGGGTGTCGGCAAACGATGTTCCGAAGTTCGTCGCGTCTGTGGATTGGCCTAATACGTCTGTTGTGGCTCACAATGTGAAGTTTGACGGAGCCATATTAGCGTGGAAGTATTCGGTAAAACCTCATAGCTGGATCGACACCAAGGCAATGGCTAAGGCCGTCTTGGGCACGACGATACAAAGCGTAGCTCTAACCTCTTGTGCCTCATACCTGGGACTACCGCCCAAGGGGGAAATGAAAACAGCGGGACTGTTAGAGCTAGATTCTTACACCGAAGCGGAACTCTCCACCTACTGTCTGCGCGATACTGAAATCTGTGAAAAGCTATTCCACAAACTAGAGCCGAAGTTCCCTGCCTCGCAGTATGAGCTAATGGACTGGACGGCCCGATGCTTTATCGAACCGATGCTAGCCGTTGATAAGTCAATAGCCGAACAAGTCGCACAGGAGTTGGAAAAGGAACAAGATGAACTCATCCGACGAACAGGTGTTGATCGGTCGGTATTTGCTTCTAATCCGCAGTTCGCTTCCCTCTTGGAGTCAAAAGGATTTACTGTACCTAAGAAGCTATCTCCTCGAACAGGAAAAAGAATCCCCGCTCTTGCAATGGGAGATACGGAGTTTCTTGACCTTACTGGACAAGCTGACGGTGAACTAAAGCTACTGTGCCAGGCTCGTATCGCTGCTAAGCAAACGATGGAGAAAAAGAGGGCTGAGAAGCTCGCCGGGGTTGGGGCCCTGTATCCGTTCGATATCGAATTCTCCGGCGCTCGGCAAACCCATAGGTTTTCTGGCGGGTCTGGTGCCGGTGGAAACCCTCAGAACTTCCCCCGTGAGTCTAAATTGCGCGCCGCGATTAAAGCGCCGGAAGGCTTTAAAGTAGTTGTAGCTGACTTTGCATCAATTGAACTGAGGGTTTCTGCCTACCTGGCGCAAGAAGAAAAGATGATAGCAGGAATAGAGGCAGACAGAGACCTGTATTGCGACTTCGGCACAGAGTTTTATGGCCGTACCATCACAAAAGAAGACAAGGACGAAAGAAAGTACTCGAAGGCTGCAATGCTCGGACTAGGGTACGGCATGGGGCCAGAGAAGTTTCAAAAGACTGTCAAAGTGCAAACAGGACAGAACGTTAGTTTCGATACCGCACAGAATACCGTGTGGCTGTATCGGGATTACTTCCCCGCCGTTCCGGCCCTGTGGAAGCGTTGCGAAAGTCTCTTTCCCGCAATGCAGAACGGTTTTAAAGTGCAGATCGGCCCCATCACAACGGGTAGGAACTGCCTGATTCTTCCGTCCGGCTTACGTCTTCAATACCCGGGACTTCAAAAGAACGGGCGTGAGTGGGCCTACACAACCTACAAAAAATTGAAACAACCAGAGGCGGTAAAACTGTATGGCGGCAAAATCACGGAAAACATCTGTCAGGCCCTCGCTGGAGAAATCTGTAAGGAAGCTATTACGCGACTCCTTGCTAAGGGTATTCGCCCGCACGGTCAAGTCCACGACGAACTACTTATTGTCTGCCGCGAAGAAGAAGAGCTTGCGACTATGGAAGCGGTTTATGAAGCAATGTCAACGGCGCCGTCTTGGTGGCCGGAAATAAAACTCGACGCCTCGGTCGGTAGCGGGGGCAGTTGGGGCGAGGCTAAGGGGTAAGTATGGAACATATGAATACGTTTCTAGCCATTGTAGCGGGGGCTTGTTTTAGCGCGGCCCTGGCCTGTCAGGGGCCGGGATGGTTTCCGTTCTTGTGCATGTCATTCGGGTGCATTGTTTTAATGAGGAGCTTTTGATGAAAAAGCAACGGGAGAAAAAACCGTGGTCGCCAGACCGCTACCTGTTTGCAGCCATTCGGAAGATATGGAGATGGTCGCCCGAACGTCGCGCAGTTATTGAGAGAGCTAAACGGAGTTCAACGTCCTATGAGTGTGAGAGCTGCCACAAAACTATACAGATCCCGTCGGAAGAAAAGGGTAAGCGTCGGAGCCGTCGATCATGTCGAGCCGGTAGTTTTGCCAGCCACGGGGTTCGTTGACTGGAATACGTACGTCGCCAGGATGTTCATAGACCGAACTAAACTGCAATGGTTGTGTAACGAGTGCCACGCCACAAAGACCCGTCTAGAATCCGCAGAACGTAAAGCCTTCCGCGCCACAAAGAAGTAACAAGCCTTCTTCCCTAAGGGGGATACCATGCCATCAAAAACACGTGTAAACACCGTCCAGTGCCGACTGTGCCCGGACGAAATCTATAGCCGCGCCCGGCACGACTTTAGGTACTGCACCTGTGGCAATACAACTGTCGACGGTGGCGCTCATTACCTGAAATTCAGTTGGTCAGCCGGCGATAAGCCGGAGATTCGGTTGCGGTACGTGAAGGCCACGGCGCGGGAACTCTACGACGATTGGAACCAACGTACCGACAAATTTGGCCTTATCGTAAAAGGGAAACGCTAATGGACAGACAAAAAGTTTTAGTCCTTGACATAGAAACAAGACCTGTCGAAGCCTACGTTTGGGATCTAAGGGATCAGAATATCTCCCTGGCCCAAATTATTCGGGATTCGGGCGTCATTGCCTGGGCGGCCAAGTGGCTAGGCGAGAAAAACGTCATGTACCAAGATATGCGGTCAAGTCCTTACGGCAGCGATAAAGAACTCGTGCGCCCGCTGTGGAAGCTCTTGGACGATGCCGACATTGTGGTGACACAGAACGGGAAAAACTTCGACTGCCCCAGGTTGAACGCCCGTTTCATTGAACACGGAATGAAGCCACCTAGTCCCTACGAACATCTTGACACGTACCAGATCGTTCGTCGTGTCTCGAAATTTACATCCAACAAGCTTGAGTACCTTACGGATAAGTTGAACGTTAAGTACAAGAAGCTAGACCATAAGAATTTCCCAGGTTGGTCGCTGTGGAAAGAGTGCCTAAACGGCAACAAAGCCGCGTGGGACGAAATGCGGACCTATAACATCCACGACGTACTTTCCACAGAAGAACTTTATCTCAAAATCCGGGCATGGGCTCCAAAGTCAGCGCCGAGCGTGTTTGTCGATAAAGAACCGACGGAACAGTGTGGCACATGCGGGGGTAAGGTTCAGCGCCGCGGCGCAATGCGTTCCAAGGCGGGACAGTTCCAGCGCCTACAGTGCCAAGGCTGTGGCCGATGGAGTAAGGGTGACAAAATCAAAGCTGAAAAGGATGGACGTTAATGAAAGCGCTCCTCATAGATAAGCCGTCAAAACTAGAGAAGTTTATCCTGCAATTCCTACCCCTAAAGACGTACACGGGCCACACCGGCACTGTTGAGTACAAGTTGATCTTTAATCGGCTTTATGTTTACGCGATCAAAATGAGGGTTATCCGCGTGGTCAACGCCTGGCGTGGGATTCAAAACCCGGAGGTTAATTAGCATGCCTGGATACTTTTTAATGACACCCGAAGTGGCAGAGAAATTTTTCGACCGTTGCCTGATGAAAGAAGCGGTTACAGATAAGGAACGGCTGGAAGTCCTCAAAGGACTAGAAGCAGAAGGCCAGATACTCGCCCGCGGCTCTACCCCCGACACACAGGAAGAGTTCGCCCGTAAGCTCGCACAGCACGCCAACGTGCTTATTGTGAAAAAGGAGAAGAACCCCCGTGATTAAAATCGGAACGCTTTACATCGACATTAAAGAAATCGCGGCGGTTGATACCGCTGGCCGCCGGGTATTTTTTAGAGGCGGTGGGAATGCAGTTCTACTAGCCTACGAAATCCACCACATCCTGAAAGCCATACAAGAACGCGATTCTGTGGAACAGTATGACTAACGAGCATATAGAAGCCATATTCGCCGTTGTACTAGGGTTGTTTCTAGCGTATGTTTGTTACCAGGTCGCCTACGAGTTCGTCGTTACAATCCACGCCTACAACCTCGCCACAAGCCTCCCCGCCTCTCTCTAGGAGTTAACGCCCTATGTTTTCTGCCCCGACCCGCATAGCCCTGCTAGGTGTTTTTATTGCCATTGGAGTGGGGCATTACGCCGCACGTCAGCCGCAGGTGGTTTATGCGCACACAAACAGGTGTGTAGTTGAGGTTGTTTCGTTTAAGCCCGACGGCGAGCGATTGGTGGTAGATGGGTCAGGAACCGGGGTGTTTATCAATAGACGGGGGACGGTTCTTACCGCTGCCCACGTTGTCGATCTATCGCCAATTGCCACGATTGTTACGGCTGACGGTGTGGCACATAAGTACGTACGCATTGCCGTAGACGAGAAAAAGGATTTAGCCCTATTGGTGCCAATTAAAAAGATGCGGTCTCCCTGCGTGTCCGTCGGCAATCAACCCCTCATTGGTGACACCGTGTACGTCATCGGTTTCCCTTCGGGTTTTGATAAGGTTTTCACAACGGGCATGGTAGCGGGGGGAAAGTTTCGGCTCGTGACGAGTGCCCCTATTGCGCAAGGTTCGTCGGGCGGCCCGGTCTTAGATAGTGTCGGCGAACTCATCGGTGTTGTTTCGGTGTTTTACAAACCGAACCGGGAAGTTACCGTGTGGCAGGGCTTTACAGGTTCTACCACCTACGACAATCTTACATCCTTCCTGGGAGAGTATGAACCCCTTACCTCAAAACAACGATAACAGCCACATATCCCCGAAGAGGGATAAGTCCGTATGCCCCTGTTGCCACGGTGCGGGTGTCTATCACATGTACGCTACGTGGGTGGTTTGTGTACTCTGTAAGGCAACGGGACTGGTAGATAAGACATAAAAAGTAGACCTTACACTAAATGCAGATGGGCCTTCCGACCTATTTACAACTGTCGTAAAGCCTGTTACGCTCTAGGCATGAGCAAACAAGAATGTAAGTGTAAGATGTCAACTAGCCTCCCTCGTGGACTCCTCTGCGACCGAGGCTATTTGTTTATCCGGGTATTCCGGGACAAGAACCCTAAACCCTTTCTCCAAGGCTGTGGCCCCCACACGTTACAGAACCAGAAGGTGGCGACCCTCCAGTTAAACCGCTACCGGGATCAGATGTTTCTAGGGCAGTTCAATATGACAAAACCAGCGGAGTCAATTACGTTTTCCGGCGCGGTTGAAATGTACGTCAAGCACAAGGAATTTAAAACCGCAGGATCTGCGGCGATAGCGGCTGGTATTCTCCGCAACCATGGTGCCCCGTTCTTCGGCCACGTATCCTTTGACAAAGTGACGCCGGCAATGGCCGCCAACTGGCGGGAATCAGCTACCAAGAAAACCGTGATGGGTGGCGCTCCAGTCTCTTTCTCTTCTGTGAATCGGTGGCAAGGAACGCTACATAGTCTCTATTCAAACCTAATGGCCTGGGCTAAGCTGGAAAAGCCCTTCATGGCGGGGATTCAACTACCTACCGAGAACCCCTTCAAGTATGTGGAAAAGCCTAGCGAGAAAGATCTTTCGCGCCAAAGGGTTCCAAGTCGGGAAGAAATTATACGGGCTAGGGAATGGTGTGCGTCTCACGACACGGAGTTATGGGAGGCCATTTGTCGGGCGACAGCCACATTCCTACGAAAGTCAGACTTCGTTAAAAACATGGCGTCCGGCGCTGGCTCCGGGACGCAGAACAAAACAGGGAAGCGGTTTAATGTCTACGTGAAATTCCCTAACCCTATCAGCCTCTCCAACTGGCGCAAACGGTGGGATGCCTTGCGAACCTACATGCTGTGGAAGGCCGAAGGCACTGAGTTCCATACAGTGTGGCATGACCTGCGACACCTAGGCCCCACAATCCTGGCCGAGCATGGGTACAGCTCAAAACAGATTCAGAAGCTCACAGGACACAGTGCCGAAGCCATGGCAGACCGGTATACACACCTGCGCAAGGAAAAGATGGAAGAAGCTGTCAATCTAGTCTCGAAAGAGATTAGGGGCTAGGGGCTAAGGGGGAATTATGACGAACAAAGAAGGCAAAAAGGTCAGGGTAATTAAACCGGGATATCTATTCGTTCCGGCAGACCCCAACGTGCTTCTGGGGGGCCACGCTATGGCCGGCGCGTACAAGATCAGCTTTAACAAACTTCTCAGTTTCCTTCTAGAGGACGCTATTGCGAAGTGGTCTGTCCCTTCTATGGTGCGAAGACCGAAAGTAGGGAGTGTAACACGATCATCAATCGGAAATGGCTGTTAGAGAGGAGGCCTCCAAATGATAGTTATTAGCTGCTTCGACTATACCGCAAATATGGTGAGGCCTTGGGCTGAGGCGGGATACACCTGCTACTGCGTGGATGTGCAACACGCTAAGGGCGAAACTAGGGACGGAAACATAATTAAAGTGGGGGCTGACATGCTTGACTGGTTGCCACCGCGCGGAGAAATAGCGTTTGCAGCGTTCTTTCCTCCTTGCACTGACGTTGCTGTAAGTGGAGCCCGTTGGTTCAAGGACAAAGGGATTGGCTCATTGTGGCAAGCTATTCGCCTGTTTGATGTCAGTGTAAAGCTTGCGGAGTGGGCTGGTGCTCCGTACTTTATAGAAAACCCTGTGAGCACCATATCAAGCTACTGGAGAAAGCCTGATTACTCATTTGATCCGTGCGATTATGGCGATCCGTATACAAAGAAAACGTGCCTGTGGACAGGAAACAATTTTGTAATGCCTGACAAGAACAGAATTGCGCCGGCACTGGGGAGCAAGATGCATCTTCTCCCTCCAAGTCCAGACAGAGCTAATTTGCGTAGTGAGACACCAATGGGTTTCGCAAGGGCTGTTTTTGATGCTAATAAAAACACCATAAAAGGGAGCATGCCATGATTATCAATCGGAAATGGTTGGAAGATAGAGGCGCTTGTGACAAAGGCGCGGAATGGTTTCTTGCTCAGGGAATTACAGAGCCAGTCGCCGGACTGATAAACCTGATTCAGAACGACAAAATAGAGTGGGCAAATTGGCTCATCATGCATGTGATGACCAAACACCAGTGCTTGGCCTATAAGATATTTTCAGCTGAGCAAGTGCTACCTATTTATGAGGCAAAACATCCAAATGAACTAGAGCCACGCAAGGCTATTGAGGCTGCAAAGGCTGTATTGGTGAATGATACGGAGAAGACAAGAAGGGCAGCCGCCGCCTATATTGCCTACGTCAGCTTTGCATCATCCACTTACGCCGCCGACCCCGCAGCCGACTACGCATGGTACGCCTCCTACGCCTCCTACGACTACTCCCGCGCCTCCTACGATTGCGTCTACGCCCGCACCGCAGCAAACGCCGCCATCAACGCCAAAAAACAGATGCACCTTAAAATCCTGAACTATGGGATGAGTTTATTAAAGGAGAAACCATGACTCCAAAAGAAGAAGCACTGAGAATCGCTATGGATGCGTTGCAGTGGTACTACGACGAGGATTTGCTCGCGGTTGAACAGGAGAGTTTAGAGTCTGTAGATTTAAGACCGGCAAAGGCGGCTTTGCAAAGGATTAGGTTTCCTGGGAAGGGGGGACAGTACGTGATCCCATTCACCGACACGGAGTTACGGAAGATGAAAGAAGAGCTAGCCGCCAACGGGGAGATTTACGATTGCGTACTACCGGCACTTGTCAGACGGCTGGAAGCGGCTGAGCGTGTCGCTCTCATGCAATATAGCGATCCAAATTATATGGAGGCAGTGGACGAATGGCAAAAGAGGAAGGGATACTAAAGCTTTGCGTCCACACTAGGGCGTAGCCTTTTCCGACAAACAAAAAAATAGCCCCTCCGTCCTTTAATGGATAGAGGGGCTTTTTAATATATACTATATTAGCCGAGAAATTAGAAACTCAACTGTCGTAAAAACTGTCGTAAAAAGGAGGACTATCGACGGAAGGCCCTTTCCCTCCGAAGGACATGTAAGACTCAAATATAGCGTGTAATTAACTTACATTGTATGTAAGATGCGGCAGCTTTACGCCTTACAGACGTCCTGGGACTTTATTAACTGTCGTACAGACTGTCGTAAGGAACTTCCCCTTAACATCTCTTAAAACCGCACCTCTTTTGGTTGACTACATATCGTACAGATGTATAGTCGCCCAAGGGGCTCATCCCACACTAGTAAAAACTCATGCCTACAGGATTCTAATACGGACATCAGACTTACCCTTTAGGTACGCCATTAACTTCTCTTCTGCCTTTACAGAGCTGTAAACCCCCTCATCGTCCTGGGTAAGCCCGACAAGAATACAGCCTTTCGTATCCCGTTCTGTATTACCACTGTGGATGAGTACGTACTCAAACCCCGGTACGTCGATTAACAGCGGTAGCCTACGTTTAAAGCGGGGGGAATAAGAGATGACAACCTTGTATGTCCCGGCGGGTATTGCGGTCGTGCCGGCGATCTTAGGGCCTTCCCTGACCGTATCCTCAAGGGTGTAGAGACTAAGGTCAGCGGAACAAAGAACGCCTAATGTTCTTGTGGGGAGTTTCTTCGTTCGAGTTAGGGTTAGGAGCAGGGGAATTGTGGGCGGGGTAATTGGAGGGGATCCTCTCTTCTATGTCGAAGTTGTAACCACAGGAGGCACAGCTAGTGATACTCCACGTCTTACCTGTCTTACTGTCTTTCTCGTAATGCTCATTACACCGTCTGGACTTCGCACATCTGACGCAAACACGCATAAAAGTTAAACTCCCGCCACACCGTTTATTTAGCTATATACCCGATTATCTTTCCGATAATTCCCAGGCTTGCCGCCCCCATCAGTATTCTTTTTATCCATACGAGATCTGTGCCTGCTTCTGTTAAGCGACGTTCCATATGTTCAATTTTGGCAAACAGCTCTTTTACTTGATTGGTGGGCACTGTAAACACCTCTTGCGGTATGAGACTTTTTGTGGTAGGATTACTGTATGATTACTACCGTCTTCTTAATTACTCTGATGGTCGTGGTGTCGCTAGCCGTCATCTGGTTCGTGGGCGCCATATTGGCGTTCACACTGTGGATGTTCTGTGGCGTCTTTATCGGGGGGCCGGCGGTGCCTGTAAAGTCTCGACGCCCTCTTGGGCCAGTTGAACCCCGCTAATCGCGGCTAACTGCCGGGCTGCACTGATGGCGGCGCGGCTCTTAGGCATTGCTGACAAACCCTCCAGCAGGATTTGAGAAGCCTTCGGGTCTAAATACCACTTCGCTACAGCGCGGGAACCCACAAACTTTAGAAGGGCGCCGACCGGGCTGACAATCGTTTCCATCATTGCACCGACCCCGGCTGTATTGCTGGTATTCACTGAAACCTGTTCCGCCTTCTGAATCAAACGACTAACAGCCCCGATCTTGGCAATGGTTTTAAACTGCCTGTCACCCACGGCGGCTTTGATCGTATCGTGTCCATACTTATCCAACAGCTTTACAAACTGAGCTGGATTAACGATAGCGTCGGGGTTCTTAGCCAGCACAGACTGGTCGAGCCAAGAGGCGGCAGACTCCTTCCAGACCTGTTCACCCACCAACTGCCGGGCCTTAACGATGTTCCCCGTATTGCCGGGCCTAATCACAAAGTCCATGACTTTTTCAGGTGAGCGGGCAATTAACGCCCGAGCAAACACATTGTCGATTGGCATTGTGCCTGTCTTCTCGACCTGTAGAGCGAGGTTCGTTAGATCCTGATAGCCCTTCGGGCCGTATGTTTCGGTTAGCATCTCTTTGCCGTATCTAGCTACTTGTTGCCGGAGCATGGCGGGATTAAAGGCTTGATCCTTGTCCATCCCAAACAACGTAGTGGTGAACCGATCTTTCAGGCCGTTAAACTTCTCTGTGCCTATA
>Ga0163152_10001253_pt1 | contig 40750 bp, 33 predicted proteins | sample OliLakLV19MP8IB2_FD_148635 | JGI IMG/M metagenome (GOLD analysis project Ga0163152, IMG submission 148635) | Freshwater microbial mat bacterial communities from Lake Vanda, McMurdo Dry Valleys, Antarctica - Oligotrophic Lake LV.19.MP8.IB-2 | ecosystem: Environmental > Aquatic > Freshwater >...
GTGCTGAAGTATCGCGGCTCGGCGCACGGCACGAACGAATACCCCTTTCTCATCGGCGAGCGCGGCTTCTCGGTGCTGCCGATCACCTCGCTGCGGCTCGATCACGCGGCGCCGTCAGAGCGCCTTTCCACGGGCATCGCGCGGCTGGATGAAATGCTCGGCGGCCAGGGCGTCTTCCGCGGCAGCAGCGTGCTCGTCTCCGGCGCGCCGGGCACGGGCAAGAGCAGCATCGGCGCGAAATTCGCGGACGCCGCGTGCCGTCGCGGCGAGCGGGCGCTGCTTTTCGCCTACGAGGAATCGAGCGCGCAGATCCTGCGCAACATGCGCTCCATCGGCATGGACCTCGCGCCTTGGGTGAAAAAGGGGCTGCTGCAGATTCACGCCTCGCGCCCCGCGCTGAGCGGGCTGGAGCAGCATCTCGTGGCGATGCACGACATGGTGAAAGCCTTCCGCCCGGCGGTGGTCGTAGTCGATCCGATCAGCAATCTCACGCTCGAACACAGCGAGACGGAGGTGATGCCGACGCTGATGCGGCTCATTGATTTCCTCAAGCAGCAGCAGATCACCTCGCTCTTCACCAGCCTCACCACGGGCGGCAGCGGCACGAGCGCGCCGGAGGATTCGCAGGTCGGCGTGTCGTCGCTCATGGATTCATGGCTGCTGCTGCGCAATGTCGAGTTCAACGGCGAGCGCAACCGCCTGATGTACGTGCTGAAATCGCGCGGCATGGCGCACTCGAACCAGGTGCGTGAGTTCGTGCTCAGCAACGCGGGCATCGATCTGGTGGACGTGTATCTCGGCGCGGACCGCGTGCTCACCGGCACCGCCCGCGTGGCGCAGGCGGCGCACGAACGCTCCGCCGCCGAGCTGCGCCGGGAAGATCACGAGCGTAAGCTGCGGCAGCTCGCCGCCAGGCAAAAGGCGATCGAGGCGCAGATCGCCGCGCTGAATGCGGACGGCGAGGCGGAGGCCGCCGAGGTGAAATTCGCCATCGCGCAAGAGACTTTGCAGGAAACGACCACGCGGCAAAACAGCGCGGCCATGGCGCAATTGCGCGGCGGCAGCAAAGGCGGCAACGCACCGAAAAAAGGCCCCCGATGAACAAGACCAAGACCACGACCTACGAACTGCGGCTCTACGTCGCCGGCCAGACCGCGAAATCGCTCGCCGCCTTTGCCAATCTCCAGCGCATCTGCGAGACGCACCTCGCCGGGCAATACCGCATCGAGATCATCGACCTGATGAAGACTCCGCAGCTTGCCGCGGGCGACCATATCTTCGCCGTGCCCACGCTGGTGCGCCGGCTACCTGAGCCGATCAAAAAAATCATCGGCGATCTTTCCAACGAAGAACGCGTGCTCGTCGGTCTCGATGTGCAGCCGGTAAAGGAGTGAGCTTTCTGAAAATGAAGCACGCCACCCCCGACGCGTTTGAAGCCGCCGTCGCCGCCCAGGAACATTCGCGCTACGTCCTGCGACTTTACGTCACCGGCACCACGCGGCACTCCACGCGGGCCATCGTGAATATCCGCAAGATCTGCGAGGAGCATCTGCAAGGGCGCTACGAGCTGGAGATCGTGGACATCGCGCAGCACCCGACGCTGGCCGAGGGCGAGCAGATCATCGCCGCACCGACCTTGATCAAAAAACTGCCGCTCCCGCTGCGCCGTTTCATCGGCGACATGTCGCAGACCGAGCGCATCCTGCTCGGGCTGGATCTGCGGGTGATGAAAAGCTCACCCCCCCCTTCCCATGCGCAATAGGCGCTGACCAGCATGACTCCCGCCACCTCCCCCGAAGAACAGCTCCGCGCGGAAAATGCGGAGCTGCGCGCGCGTCTGGAGGAGGCGGAGGACACCTTGCGCGCCATCCGCAGCGGCGAAGTGGAGGCGCTCGTGGTGGAGACCGCGGACGGCCCGCAGATCTTCACGCTCGCCAGCGCTGACGCCAGGTCCAATCGACTCCGCGGCGAGATTCTCTGGCAAGTCAGCGACTCCGTCATCGCCATGGATCTCGAACAGTGCGTGACGTACCTGAACGCCGCCGCCGAGCGCCAATACCGGATATCCGCCGGCGACGTACTCGGACGTCAGCTCAGCCACATCTTCTCCCGGCAGTGGCCGTCCGCGGAGGCGGAAGCCGCGACGTGGGTTGCCCTCCGCGAGCACGGCGAATGGCGCGGCGAGGTCATCCATCGCACGCACGATGGCCGTGAGTTGCAGGTCGAAGCGTGGCTGACCCTGCTTCGCGACGCCGACGGCGCCGACGCCGGGATGGTTACCGCCATCCGCGACATCACCGAGCGCAAGCGCAGTGCGGCGGAATTGCAGCGTGTCAGCATCCTACTCAACACCCTTCTCCGCACCGCGCCCATCGGCTTTTGCTTCCTCGATCGGGATCTGCGCTTCGTGCACATCAATGAACGTCTCGCGGAGATAAACGGCATCTCCGCCGAGGCGCACTTGGGCCGGCAAGTATCCGAGATCTTGCCCTCACTCGTCGACACTCTCCACGCCGTGACGGGCCGCATCCTGGCGACGGGCGAAGCCGTGTTGAATCACGAGTTCTCTGGTGAGACGGCCGCCGCGTCCGGCGTGACGCGCTTCTGGAGTGAAAGCTGGTATCCGGTGCGCGACGGCGCGGGTGAGGTCGTGGGTTTCGGCGCGATCATCGAGGACATCACCGAACGCAAGCAGTCCGAAACGAATTTGCACGAGAGCGAGACGCGCATGCGGCTGGCGACCGAGACGACGGGGGTGGGCGTCTGGGAATGGAATGTGCTCACCAACGCTATTCGCTGGGACGCGCAGATGTTTCACCTCTACGGCATCGTTCCAACGCCGGATGGTTTCGTGCAATACAGCGACTGGAGCGGAGCCGTGCTGCCCGAGGATCTCCCGGAAAGCGAGCGCATCCTGCAGGAGACCGTGCGCCTCGCCGGGCAGAGCCGCCGCGAATTCCGCATCTGCCGGCGCCACGACGCCGAAGTCCGCGTCATCGAAGCCGTGGAAACCGCGCGGAAGAACGCGCAAGGCGAAACCGAATGGGTGGTCGGGACAAGTCTGGACGTGACCGACAGGAAAACAGCGGACATTCAGTTGCGGCAGTTAGCCGCCGACTTGTCCGAGGCGGACCGCCGCAAGGACGAATTCCTGGCGACGCTGGCCCACGAACTGCGGAACCCGCTGGCCCCCATCCGCAACGGCTTGCAACTGATGAAGATGCCGGGTGTGCAGGCGGCGACCGTCGAGCAGACCCGCTCCATGATGGATCGCCAACTCACGCACATGGTGCGGTTGATCGATGACCTGATGGACGTGAGCCGCATCTCCCGAGGGAACCTCCTACTGCGCAAGGAGCACGGCCCATTGGCGGCGGTCGTGAACAGTGCCGTGGAAGCCATCCGCCCGCTGGTCGAGCGAATGGGTCAGGAACTCACCGTTACGCTCCCGCAGCAACCGCTCATCGTGGATGCCGACATGACTCGGCTGGCGCAAGTGTTCCAGAACCTGTTGAACAACGCTGCCAAGTACAGCGACCCGGGTGGTCACATCCAACTGCACGTCGGACGTCAAGAGAGTGACGTGGTGGTGACGGTGAAGGACACCGGCATCGGCATCGCCGCCGACCAGTTGCCCCGCATCTTCGAGATGTTCACGCAGGTTGATCGGTCGTTGGAGATGGAGCGGGGCGGGTTGGGGATCGGGCTGACGCTGGTGAAGCGTCTGGTGGAGATGCACGGCGGCAGGGTCGAGGCCAAGAGCGAGGGGCCGGGTAAGGGCAGCGAATTCGTCTTGCGTTTGCCGATCGTAATCGAAGCGTCGCAACCACAAGCGTCGGGCGGTGAAGAGGAGAAGCCCGTCAAGTTCCCGCTCCGCGTCCTCGTTGTGGACGACAACCACGATTCTGCCGATAGCTTGGCAAGGATCCTATGCCTCATGGGCACCGACACCCGCACAGCCTACGACGGGCAGGATGGTGTGGACGTGGCCGCGCAGTTCCGGCCCGATGTAGTGTTGCTCGACATTGGCATGCCCAAGCTGAACGGCTACGAGGCGTGCCGTCGCATTCGGGATGAGCCATGGGGTAAGGGCGTTGTTCTGATCGCCGTTACCGGGTGGGGGCAGGACGAAGACCGCCGCCGCTCCCTCGAAGCCGGGTTCGCACACCACATGGTCAAGCCGGTGGACCCGCGAGCCCTGATGAAAATGCTCGCCGGGTTGCAAGTTGCGAAGCAGTGACAACGGATTGTCATTGCCGCCTGTGATTGAGTTCACCCGCTCAGGTATGATGTTCTCGGTCGTGAGGTTTGGCCGGGGTGCACCTGCGGACGGTGCCGTTTCTGAACAGGTGGGGCGACTTCCTTCACCTGATGTTGTCGAAGGTGATCCGCGAACAGAGCTGCCGTCACTCCCGCTGATGCGAAGAGGCAGTTTTCATGGGCCGAGGCGCTAGCCCGCATTTCTTACGGGGTCATCAGTCCGGGGGTTCAGGAAGTTGTGTGGGTAGCTGATTCGTGTCTCGGGTAGAGATCGAGGCCACCCGAGATGGAATTAGATCGCGTTCCTGAAGCGATCACGGTTACGGACGCGAGTTGTTTCGATCTGGCGACGATTCGGGCGCACAACGCAGTTCGTCGCAGCTTGCTGCGGCTCGTTCCGCATCACGGCCAACTTGCGTTCGCTGCCTTCGTCCACACCTGATGCACTGTCGCCGCACGATGTCGCACGGGGTGGCTCTTCATCGTGTGCTGAGTGCTCGGGAATATGCTGGGGGGGTCAGGAGCGGGGGTTCCCTAAACCGCAGGTCGTGGGTTCGAATCCCGCCGGGCGCACCAGAACCGGCTCTCGTGGTCGCGCGAGTGGAGTTCGAAGCAGGCGGATCGGTCTCCGTGCCGAACCACCAGATCGCCTGAGGTGTCGAGGCGGTCTTGGCTTCGCACCGACAGCCGCTGCTGGTGCTGGAGCACGTCACGCGGACAAGACTGAGGTGCGGTGCGTGCACCGGGGGGCCGGTCACTCCGACTTGGGGCTGCGCACACTCTCCGACGCCCCTCGCTCGGGTGAGCAGCAGGCAAGCCAGCCGCGGATGGACGCCGGACCTTACGCGCGTGCATCGCGGCGCAGGCTGCGGTTGTCCAGGCCGAGCGCCTTCATCCGGGAAGCAAGCGTCGTCGGGCGTACGCCCAATAGCGCGGCGGCGCCGTTCTTGCCGTAGATCCTGCCGTCGGTCGTGGCGAGCGCGGCGCGTAGATTGTCGCGCTCGAGCTGCCGCAGTTCCGTTTCCGTGCGCACGACCTTGGCCTCCGCTGCGGCCGGGTTCTTGGGCGTGCGTGTGGCCGTCGTGTCGGGCAGCTCCACTTCGAGCGCGGCGCCCCCCGACGTCAGCACGGCGCGCTCGATCACGTGCTGCAACTCGCGCACGTTGCCCGGCCAGGAGTATCCCTGCAGACGCTGCACGACGGCGCGCGTCAGCTTGGGCGGCTTGCGTCCGAGCCGGCGCGCCGCGCTGGCGACGAAACTCTCGGCGAGCAGCGGCACGTCCGCGCTGCGCTCGCGCAGCGGCGGAACCTCGATCGGGAACACGCTCAGGCGGTAGTAGAGATCGGAGCGGAAGCGCCCGGCCTCGGCTTCGCGCCGCAGGTCACGGTGCGTGGCGGCGATCACGCGCACGTCGATCTTGCGCGTGCGCTCCTCGCCGACGCGTTCGAGTTCGCCTTCTTGCAGCACGCGCAGGAGTTTGGCTTGCAGTTCGAGCGGGATTTCGCCCACCTCGTCGAGCAGCAGCGTGCCGCCGTGCGCCAGCTCGAAGCGGCCGACGCGGTTGCGCAGCGCGCCCGTGAAGGCGCCCTTGCCGTGCCCGAAGAACTCGCTCTCGAAGAGTTCCCGCGGGACCGCGGCGCAGTTGACCTTGATCATCGGCTTCTCGGCGCGACGGCTGCGCTTGTGGATCTCGCGCGCGACCAGTTCCTTGCCCGTGCCGCTCTCGCCGAGGATCAGAACCGCGGAATCCGTCGGGGCAACGAGGTCGATCTTGCGTCCGACGGCCTCGAGCGCCGGGCTCGCGCCGATCAGTTCGCCGAGCGAACTCGCCGCGCGCACCTCCTCCTTCAGGTAGTCGTTCTCCCACTCCAGACGCGCACGCAGCGCCTCGATCTCCTCGAAAGCGCGCGCGTTGGCGATCGCGACGGCGACGTGGTTCGCGATCATGCGCAGCCAGTCGACGCAGCCGTCTTCGAGGGCGCCGCGGCAGAAGACCGCGAGCACGCCGAGCACCTCGCCGCGGTGGAGGAGCGGTTCGCCGATGAAACCGTCGAGGCCCTCGCGCCGCGCCCACTCCGCGTCGGCGATCCAGTCCGAAGTGGCGATGTCGCGCCGCACTTCGATCGCCTTGCCCTGGGACGCGATCAGGCCAACCTTGCGCACGCCGAGGGGAAAACGGCGAAAGGCGCCACCGGTCCTGGTCCAGTCCTGCTTCGGATCCGCGCGCGAGTGGCCTCCGCTGGCGACGAGATGCAGGCAGTTCGTGCGGTCGGGGCATTCGTCCTGGAATCGACAGGTGGCGCAGGTGTCGCCTGGGCGGACGAGCCAAACGCGCGCCAGGGCGACGCGCGGAGAAGCCGCGAGTCGCCGCACGATCAGCTCGAGCAGCTCGGTCAGCGTGCGTGTCTCCGCGAGGTCGAGAAGGATCTGCTTGGGGTCCTGGAACAGCGGTGCGGCGGGCATGGCTCGAGCATGAACGAAGTTTCGTGGTATGGCAACGCAGGGTCGTTGAACAACGATATGTCGTTGTATATCGATGGGAGGGTCGAGTTCCGTAAGTGCATGCTGATCAATTTGTTGTGTGGATCTCGCTGGCCTGGCACGAACCCTGCTCATGGGGGTCAGTCGGCATCACCGCCGACCGCAACTCACCTCAGAAATCAACCCGGAGCCAACCATGTCCATGTCCACATTCTCTGCACCGTCCGCCTTCACCCTCGTCGCCCCCGAGACCGCCACCGGCCAGGCCAAGGAACTCCTCGCGGCTGTCAAGGGCAGCCTGGGCCTCGTGCCCAACATGACCCGCGCGATGGTCCGCGCCCCCGCGGTCCTCGACGCGTACCTGCAGATGAGCGGGGCGCTGGCGAAGGGCGCTCTGCCGGCGAAGACGCGCGAGCAGATCGCGCTCGCCGTCGCGGAAGCGAACGAGTGCGGCTACTGCCTCGCGGCGCACTCGACGATCGGCAAGCTCGTCGGCCTCGCGCCCGAGCAGATCCTCGCCGCGCGCAAGGGACACGCAGCCGACGCGAGCACGAACGCGCTGATCGCGTTCGCGAAGGTCGTCGTCGAGAAGCGCGGCCGCGTCGAAGTGGGCGATGTCGCCGCCGTGCGCGCGGCCGGTTTCGGTGACGACGCGATTGCCGAGGTCGTCGCGAACGTCGCGCTCAACCTCTTCACGAACTACTTCAACCACGTCGCCGGCACGCCCATCGACTTCCCCGCCGCGCCCGCGCTCTGAGCGCGAGAACCAATCATCGTTCGACAAGCCATCAGGAATCCGACCATGAATCCCATCCATCTCCCTTCCGCTGTCGGCGTGGCCATGCTCGCCGGTCTCGCCTGGACAGCTCAGGCGACGCGCGCTCCGCACGCGCCCGCTCAGCCGTCACGATCCGTCGCGTCGACGCCGCGCGTGCATCACCGCACGGTGAAGATCGAAGGGCTCGACATCTTCTACCGCGAAGCCGGTCCGAAGGACGCTCCGGTGATCCTGCTGCTGCACGGCTTCCCGACGTCGTCGCACATGTTCCGGAATCTGATCCCGGCGCTCGCGAGCGACTACCACGTGTTCGCTCCCGACTATCCGGGCTTCGGACAGAGTTCGATGCCGACGACGAGCGAGTTCGAGTACTCGTTCGAGAACCTCGCGCGTGTCGTCGACAAGTTTACGCACGCGGTCGGAGCGGAGCGCTTCGTGATGTACGTGCAGGACTACGGAGCCCCGATCGGCTACCGGGTCGCCGCGGCACAGCCGGAGCGAGTGCTGGGCCTGATTGTCCAGAACGGCAACGCCTACACCGAGGGCTTGGAGGGATTCTGGGATCCATTCCGTGCCTACTGGAAGGAGCAGAACGCATCGACCCGAGCCGACCTGGCCAAGTTCCTCGAAGTCGGCGCAACGCGCTGGCAGTGGACGCACGGCGTCGGCGACGAGTCGCTGATCAGTCCGGACACGTGGACGCTCGATCAGGTCGGTCTCGATCGACCGGGCAACCGGGAGATACAGCTGCAACTGTTCCTGAGCTACGGCACGAATCCTCCGCTGTACCCCGCCTGGCAGGAGTACTTCCGCAAGCACCAGCCGCCGACGCTGATCGTGTGGGGCAAGAACGACCAGATCTTCCCGGCCAGCGGCGCTGAGCCCTACAAGCGCGACCTCGAGAACCTGGATTTCCACCTGCTCGACACCGGCCACTTCGCCCTCGAGGAGCAGGGGCCGCAGATCGCCGAGCTCATCCAGAACTTCCTCACCCAGCGCATCGCGCGCTGAGCATTCCCGAGTCCATCCAACACCGCGTAATCCTCCATCAAGATCATGAAGAACATCCTCAGCTCCATCGCAGCCCTCGTGCTGCTCACCGTCAGCTCTTTCGCCGGAGATCTCGTCAACGTCTCCGGAGCGAGCAACGTCGCACTCGGCGGCTACGACCCAGTGGCCTTCTTTGTCGACTCGAAGCCGGTCAACGGTTCGCCGTTCATCGCGGACGAGTTCCGCGGCGCGACGTACTTCTTCGCGAACGAAGAGCACAAGAAGCTGTTCGTCGCGAAGCCCGAATCGTACGTGCCTCAATTCGGGGGCTACTGCGCGTTCGGTGCATCGATCGACAAGCTGCTGCCGGTCGACATCAGCACGTGGCTCGTGCGCGATGGCAAGCTCTACCTCAACTTGAATCCCGAGATCCGCAAGCAGTTCGACAAGGACATCGACGCGATCCTGCTCAAGGCGCGAACGAACTGGACCGGGCTCGTGGCCAGGCAGGCCGCCGTCGCGAAGCCGGCGAGCAGCACGCAGGCGCCGCTCGTGAACGTCTCCGGAGCGAGCCAAGTCGCGCTCGCTGGTTACGACCCCGTCGCATTCTTCACCGACAAGAAGCCCGTGAACGGATCGCCGTTCATCAGCGCCGAACACCAAGGCGCGACCTACTTCTTCGCCAGCGATGAGCACAAGAGCCTCTTCGTTGCGAAGCCGGACAAGTACGTGCCGCAGTTCGGCGGTTTCTGCGCCTTCGGCGTCGCGATCGACAAGGTGCTGCCCGTCGACATCAGCACCTGGCAGGTCCGTGAGGGAAAGCTCTACCTCAACCTCAACGCCGAGATCCTCAAGGGATTCTACGCCGACTTCGCCAGCAACCTTGCCAAGGCTGAGAAGAACTGGCCCGGCCTCATGAAGAAGCAAACCCAGAAGAAGCAAATCCAGTGAGACCCGAGCGGCGTGGTCGGGGCGCGAGCTCTGGCCACGCCGATTCCATTCCTGCATCTGCACGACGAAGACGCAAACCGCCATGACCACTCCCAAACTGCTCCCGCCCTTCACGGCCGAGACGGCCCGCGCCAAAGTGCGCATGGCCGAGGATGCCTGGAACTCGCGTGATCCCGATCGCGTGGTGCTCGCCTACACCGAGGATTGCGCCTGGCGCAATCGCAGCGAGTTCCTGAACGGGCGCGAGGAGCTGCGCGCCTTCCTGCAAGGCAAGTGGCAACGCGAGCGCGACTACCGCCTCATCAAGTCGCTCTGGGCCTTCGGCGACGACCGCATCGCCGTCCGCTTCCAGTACGAGTGGCACGACGATGCGAGGAACTGGCACCGCTCCTACGGCAATGAACTCTGGGAGTTCGCCGGCGACGGCCGCATGGCGCGGCGCGAAGCGAGCATCAACGACGTCGACCTCCACGCCGACGAGCGGCGCTTCCGCTGGTCCGCGCCCGGTCCACGCCCCGCGGACGTACCCGAGATTCCGGACATACGGTGAACAAGGAGCGACTGGCCATGCCGAAACCCATCCCGAGCGACATCGCCTTCACGCCCGCTGTCAGGGCGCTCCAGGCAGCGAATGGCTCGCGCACTTCCTACGCTCGCATGGAGAAGAGCCAGGGCTGGAGCACCGAGGTCACGCATGATCTCGCGAGCTTTCTCGCCGAGCTCGACATGTTCTATCTCGGCACGGCGAACTACGTTGGACAGCCGTACATTCAATACCGCGGAGGACCGAAGGGTTTCCTCAAGGTGCTCGACTCGCGCACGCTCGCCTTCGCCGACTTCGACGGCAATCGCCAGTTCATCAGCACCGGCAACCTCAGCGAGAACCCGCGTGTGTTCGTGTTCCTGATGGACTACGCCAACCAGCGCCGCGTGAAGGTGTATGGGACGGCCCGCGTCGTAACAGACGATCCAGAGCTCCTCGGCCGCCTACACGACGAGAGCTACGACGCGCGGCCGGAGCGCGCGATCGTTATCAAGCTCGAAGCCTGGGACGCGAACTGTCCGCAGCACATCCACCCGCACCTGCTCGAGAGCGAGGTGGCGCCGATGGTCGAGTCGCTGCAGAAGAGAATCGCGACGCTCGAAGCGGAACTGGCCGTGATGAGACGAACGTGATGGTTCAGTGCCCGCTTCGAGATCACCGAGTCGGCACTCGGGGATGGTGGCGGAACCGCTCGAAGAAGGATCGCGTCGTGTGCCGAGGTCCATGCGGCTTGCAGCGCGAAGGGTGAGGAGAGGGATCATGGGTGTGTGCGTCCTTCGAGGGTGGGCGGTCATCTAGGATCGAATCTCCGACGCCGTCGACATCCACGCCCGCTTCTGAAAGGGAGCCATGCCCGCAGATCCTCACGCCGGTACCGCTGAGCCAGTCCCCATTGTTGGTCCAGCATTCAGCTGTACTTCTCACCCCGAACGACTCGCACGCGATCGGCGTAGGCGACGACGGCGTAATGGGGGAAGTAGTCGCGAGCGAGCGACGCCAGTAATCGATCGGCCACGGCCTTCGGCACCAACGTCTCGATCTTCACGTTGCCTTCCCATTCGCTTGCTCGAACTCCGCGAGAGCCTTCGCCGCGAACCTCCGTGAGCGTCCAACCGCGAGCTCCTAACTCGCGAACCAGTGCGATCAAACGCGACTCGAGGACCGATTCGGCTACGATCGTGACGCGCTCGAGTTCGACAGTCCGAAACTCGTCTTCAGGAGTGGATCCACTTCGCGAATGCATGGTAAAGCGGTATTCCGACCGTTAGGTTGAAGGGGAAAGTGATGGCAAGTGAAGACGTCAGGTAGAACGCTGGGTTGGCGTCGGGCAGTGCGATGCGCACCGCGACCGGGGCAGCAATGTACGAGGCGCTCGCCACCATCGTGGCGAAGATCGTCGCTCCGCCCAGCGAAAGTCCGGCTGCGGTTCCGATAGCGGCGCCGAGAGCGCCATTGATCATCGGTGCGACGATGGCAAAGCCGACCAAGAACCCTCCGACACGCTTGAGATCGCGCAGTCGCCCGGCTGCGATCAAGCCCATGTCGATCAGGAACAGAGTCAGCGCCCCGCGGAACGGATCGACGAAGAACGGTGCGACGGGCTTCACACCTTCGGCTCCGGCGAGGAGTCCGATCAGCACACCGCCGACCAAGAGCAGATTGCTCCTGCCGGTCAGCACTTCGTGAAGTGACTCGCGGATCGAAGCGCCTCCCTTCGACGCGACTCGAGCGATGAGGATCGCGACCAGGATACCGGGCACTTCGAGGAACGCGACTAGCGCGCTCATGTAACCCTCGTAGGTCGTGTGCTGCGCGTCGAGGTACACGCCGGCGGCAGTGAAGGTGACGATCGAAACCGAACCGTAGTGCGCCGCGATCGCGGCTGCGTCCGAGATGCCGAACTTTCCGAGCCTGCGCAACACCGCGTAGCAGAGGATCGGAATGGCCGTGCCGACGAGCAGCGTCGCCGTCGTCGGCAGGAGGATCGTGTCGATCGTCGTCTTCGAGAGTTCGGCGCCGCCTTTCAAGCCAATGGCGAACAAGAGATAAGCGCCGATAGCCGAATGGACGGCGTCGGGAAGCTTCAAATCGCCCTTGACGAGCGCAGCGAATACGCCGAGCGCGAAGCCCAGCACCATCGGCGAGGTCAGATTCAGGCGGAGGAGTTCGAGTGAATCCATGTATCCGGAATGGGCTCGGGGAGTCTTACGGAGAGGAGTCGAATGCGCTCCACGAGCAGATCGGGATCCTCGGAACAGAGCGTGACGTGGCCGAGTGTACGCTCCGGCGCTGGGGTCGTTCCGTAGACGTAGAGGCGGTCAGGGGTGCGGTGAGCGGAGACGACCAGCGTTTCGTGGGCGATGCCAAGCTCGTCGAGCATCGAACTCGCGTGCTGCATCTTCTCCCAGTCCGAGCGCGACCCCATGATCACGCTCACCAGCGGAGCTCTCGCAGCCGCGGTCACGTCGAGCCCCCGCTCCTCGGCGCGACGGCTGTCGGCAGCTGTTTCGCATCAAGTCGATCCGCGATCAACGACGTGATCACGGAGATCGCAAGCAAGAGCGCGATGACCGCGAGCGATACCAGCACTGGAACCTTGTAGATGTCCAGCGCGAGCATCTTGCCTCCGACGAAGATCAGCACAGAAGCCAAGCCGATCTTCACATAGCAGAACTTGTCGACCACGCCGGCGAGCAAAAAGTACAACGAGCGCAAGCCGAGGATTGCGAAGATGTTAGAGGTGAAGACGATGAACGGATCCCGCGTGACCGCGAAGATCGCGGGGGTCGAATCGACCGCGAAGATCAAATCGGTCGCCTCGACGGCGAGCAGCGCGAGGAACAGCGGCGTCGCCGCGCGCTTGCCGTTTCGAGCGTGAAGAAGCGCTCGCCGTCGTAGTTCGACGTCACCGGGAATAAGCGTCGGAAGAAGCGCACGACCGGGCTCTGGGCCGGATCCATCTTCGCGCCACGCTGGAAGAGCAGCTTGATGCCCGTCAGAGCGAGCAGGCCGCCGAAGACGTACACGGCCCAGTGGAAGTTCGCCAGTATCGCACCGCCCGCGACGATGAACCCTCCGCTCATCACCAGCGCGCAGAGGATGCCCCAGAAGAGCACGCGGTGCTGCAGCGTCGTCGGCACCGAGAACGCGCCGAAGATGATCACGAACACGAAGATGTTGTCGATCGAGAGCGCCTTCTCGATCACGTAGCCGGTGGTGAACTCGAGCGCGCGCTCCGCGCCGAATCCGAAGTATACGCCAAGGCTGAAGCACAGCGCGAGTCCGACCCATACCCCGCTCCAGAGCGCCGCCTCTCGGGGCGTGATCGCGTGCGCCTTGCGGTGGAAGACGCCGAGATCGAGGGCCAGCATCGCCAGCACGAAGATCACGAAGCCGATCCACAATGTGGGTGTACCGATCGAGCCCTGGAACATCGTGGTCATGGCCTGAAACGAGGCGTTCAATCCTGGTGCAGCTGGCCGCGCGAACGTTCGAGCGCGCGCGCGATGCCGCGCCCCAGCCGATCACAGGCGCCATCGATGGCGGCTTCGATCTGCGTGTCGTCGACTTCCACCGTCGCCAAACCGAACGCTCCGCGTGCCTGCAGCCTGCAGCGCTTGTCGATTCCGCCGCGCGGCCCGTTCTGATCGGAGAGATGCGCCCAAACTGTGCGCACTCGATAGCCGAATCGTCCGAGCGCGAACCCCAGCCTCCGTTCGAGGTGTTGTCTCAGGTTCGGCTCGGCAGAGATCCCTTTCCTGTGCAGGTAGAGCTTCATGGTGTTCTCCGTAGGCTCCCAGTTCGCGGTTCGCGGTTCGCGGTTCGCGGGCAGGGGGATCATGGGCGGAATAAAACCTGTAGACAATTCGATAGTTGTGTGTGTATCGTTAGGAAAAACCTACACGAGGCCCGACATGGAATGGCTCAACTACCACCACCTGCTCTACTTCTGGACCGTTGCGCGCGAGGGGGGTGTCGCCCGTGCCGCGGAGCGCCTGCATCTGACGCATCCGACCATCAGCGGGCAGATCCGCGAGCTCGAGAAGAGCTTGGGCGAAAAGCTCTTCGTGCGCGTTGGGCGCGGACTTCAGTTGACCGAGATGGGGCGCGTTGTATTCCGCTATGCCGACGAGATCTTCGGACTCGGACGCGAGCTCGTCGACACGGTCAAGGGGCGTCCGACCGGGCGGCCGCTGCGCCTCGCCGTCGGCGTCGATGAGGTGCTGCCGAAGCTGATCGTCCGTAAGTTGCTCGATCCGGCGCTGCGATTGCCGGACCGCGTTCGACTGATCGTCTACGAAGCCAGCGGACGCGAACTGTTCGGGCGACTCGCCGATCACTCACTCGACGTCGTGCTCACCGACGCTCCGATTCCCACTCACTCACACATCAAGGCTTATAGTCACCTGCTCGGCGAGTGTGGCGTGTCGTGGTTCGCAGTTGCGCGCATTGCGCGCGGATTGCGGCGCAACTTCCCGAAGTCCTTGTCCGCGGCGCCAGTGCTCCTCCCGATCGAGTCGACCGCGATGCGGCGCGGGCTCGACACCTGGTTCGAGAAGAACGCCTTGCATCCGTCGATCGTGGCCGAGTTCGCCGACAGCGCGCTGCTCAAGGCGTTCGGGCAAGACGGACACGGCGCGTTCCCCGCACCGACCGCGGTCGAAGACGAGATCAAGCGCCAATACGACGTGCAGCTCGTTGGACGTGTCGACGAGGTGCGCGAGCGCTTCTACGCGATCTCAGTCGAGCGCCGCATCAAGCACCCCGCCGTGGCTGCGATCAGCACGGCGGCGCGTGACGAGATCTTCGATTAGTAGTCTGCAGGCTTCATTCCGCGCTTCCGGCGTCGGGGGAGGGCAACGCCGTGAACACGACTCGCGGCGCCGACGGTTCGACCCACGAACCCTTGATCGATCTGCGCCGGGGCTGCGCTACGTGCTCGCTCTCATCGGCAGCTGGAGGGCGTGCGATCCGAGCGCGAGCTCGGCCATCATCGAGGGCGGCGCGTCTCGTCCGGCCTGACGATCGCGATACGATCGACGTATGCTGACCGCCCCACGAGTGGGTGCTGTCTGACACGCCGCCCATGCCGTCAGGCCACACCTTTCCGAGGAGCGATGAAGCGCAGAAGCCCACGCGCCTATGCCTGTGCAGCGATCAGCCCGCCTTCGCCCAGCCGCTTTCGGACCTGGATCGGCACGTTGAAGCTCAGCAGCGCAGCCGAGACGCAGATCGCCGTCGCTTACACGTGGTGGATCTCACGATGCTCGAAAATCCGCCGCAGCGCCGGAACGTTTGGCCGCCATGATGCGGGACGAGTTGATTCAGCGGAGCTTCGCGCGAAAGTCTGCGGACGGCAAGTCGATCCCGATGCACGCGATGGTTCGTTCGCTCGTGCTCGTGCTTCTCGCCCAGTGACTCCGTGAACCAAGCCGAACCCCCGGCTTGGACTCTCTCCAGTCACCGAGCTCCTTCACGGGCTCCGGGATGGCACGCGCGTGACCCGGTGGGGTGAGGGCGGGCCGGAAGGCATGCCCTCGGCCTCGCGGCGGATGCCGTCGAGGAGGCTGCGGAACACGAAGGCGTGGAACGGCAACACGGCGTACCAGTAGAGGAGCCCGCCCAGCCCGCGCGGGATGAATCGCGCGGTCTGTGTCAGGCGTGTCTCGGGGGTGCGCGCCTCGAGGGGAGCGAGCTCGAAGTCGAGCAGGGCCTTGCCGGGGAGCTTCATCTCGGCCCGCAGAGTCAGGCGGAGCGGCGCCTCGACGCGCGTAACGCGCCAGAAGTCGAGCGCGTCCCCGAAGGCGATGCGCTCGGGATCGCGCCGGCCGCGGCGCAGACCCGGGCCGCCGAGGAGGCGGTCCAGGTCGCCGCGCAGGCTCCACAGGAAGTTCGCCGCGTACCAGCCGTGCACGCCGCCCAGGCGGCACATGGCTCGGAAGACCTCATCGGGCGAGGCGCGCACATCGACCTGCCAGGCATCGACGAAAACCGAGCCGCCGGCCCAGTCCGGATCACCCGGCATCGGACCGGCATCGGTCCAGGCGGTCTCGACCACGCCCGCGCGCAGGTTGGCGAGACTGCGCTGGATCGCTTCGCGAACGGGCGTGAGCGTCGCCGGCAGGAGCTCCTGCGCGAGCGAGTTGCGGCACACGACCTCGTTGCGCAAACCCTCGGCCAGCGGGCGCGCCATGCGGCTCGAGATCGGCGTGACGAGGTGGATCCACAGCGAGCTCAGCCGGGGCGTGAGCACCGGCACCGTGACGATCCAGCGCCGGCGCAGGCCTCGCGCCTCGGCCATCACCTGCATCAGCTCGCGGTAGGAGAGGATGTCAGGGCCGCCGATGTCGAGCGTGCGGCCTTCGGTGCGCGGCTCCCCCTGACAGGCGACGAGGTAGTGCAGCACGTCGTCGACGGCGATCGGCTGGCAGCGCGTCTCGACCCAGCGCGGCGTGATCATCACCGGCAGGCGCTCCACCAGGTAGCGCAGGATCTCGAAAGAGGCCGATCCGGCGCCGATGATCATCGCCGCGCGCAGTACCGTGACCGGAACGCCGCTCGACGCCAGGACCGTCTCGACGTCGCGGCGCGAGGCCAGGTGCTCGCTCAGGTCCGTGCCGGTCTCGCCCAGACCGCCGAGGTAGATGATGCGCTCCAGGCCCTCGGCCGCCGCGACGCGCGCGAAGGTCTCGGCCAGGGCATGGTCGCGCTCGGCGTACCCGGAGCCGGCCGCCAGCATCGAGTGGATGAGGTAGTAGGCGGTTCCGCAGCCCCGCAGCGCAGTGCGAAGGCTGGCCTCGTCGTCCACCTCCCCGGCCACGAGTTCGACCGCTCCATGGCTGGCCCACGGGCGCGCGCGCAGCTTCTCGGGCGAGCGCGCGAGACAGCGCACCGCGTGACCGGCCTCCAAGAGGCGCGGCACCAACCGCCCGCCGATGTAGCCCGAGGCCCCGGCGACGAGGATCGGGCGCGCGCTTCGTTCCAGGCTCGGAGTGCTCATGCCTTCGAAGCGAGGATAGCGCGCCGCGTGCGCGAGAATCGGCTCCCGTGCGGCCCGATCCGGCTGCGGCGGGCGGCGGAGGGCGCGCCGGCGTCGGCCGAGGAGGCTACATGGGCGCGGTGCTCAGGCCATTCTCAGGAAGCCCGCGGCGACCCTTTCGGGTTCAGCGAGCGGCCCTGGCCCGATGGCGGAGTCTGCCCTCGGGCTCCGCATGGTGCCGGGTGGAAGTGCCCGCATCCGGTCAGGCCCGCTCGTCCCTCGCACAGGAACGGGGGCCAGCTGCGCACCTGTGCGCAGAGACGAATCCAGCGGCCCAGGAGACCATCGATGGAGCGCAGGCCGAGGGCTTGAACGAATAGTCAGAAATGGTTATATAGGCATAAAGGTTGTTACCAGGGAGGCGTACATGGACATGGACAGGAACGGATTCGGCGCGATGGCCCTGACGGTGCTGTTCGCGACAGCTGGCCGGGCGGCCCCGCAGGACGCGGAGCGCGCCACGCACGGGGACGATGCCACGACGCCCCAGCTCTCCTACGAGCGCCGTGCGGGCGAGGTCACCCTGCGCCAGTACCAGTTGGGCTGTCTCAGCCAGCTGACGTACCTGATCGCGAGCCGTGGCGAAGCCATGGTGGTCGACCCGCAGCGCGACGTGGAGCACTACGTGCGCGATGCCACCGAGCTCGGCGCGCGCATCCGCTACGTGGCCTTGACGCACACGAACGCGGACTTCGTGGCCGGCCACACCGAGCTCGCGGCGCGCGGCGGGGCGCAGATCCTGATCTCTGCCGAATCGGGGTCGCAGTTCCCGCACCGCGGGATGCGTGATGGCGAGGTCGTCACGCTCGGCGCAGCCACGATCGAGTTCATTTCCACGCCCGGGCACACGCTCGACTCGATGACCGTGCTCGTGCACGTGCTCGGCGCCGATGCCGGCGTCGAAGCCGACCCCTTGTGGGCCATGACGGGCGACGCGCTCTTCATCGGCTCGATCGGTCGACCCGACCTGGCCCAGGGGACGGTCAGCCCGACGGCGCTCGCCGGCAAGGCCTTCGACTCGATCCAGCGCTTCCGCACCCTGAACGACGCGACGATCGTGCTGCCCGCGCACGGCGCGGGCTCGCTGTGCGGCGCCCATCTCTCGCCCGACACGACCTCGACGATCGGGCGCGAGAAGGCCACCAACCCGTACTTCCAGATCAAAAGCCGCGCGGCCTTCGTGGCGCGCGACGTGTCGGGCCTGCCGCCGGCGCCGCAGTACTTCGCATACAACGTCGCGCTGAACCGCAAGGGCCCGCCGGTGGTGGACTGGACCGACGAGATGCCCCGCGCTCTCGCGCCGTCCGAGGTCCGGGCCGCGATCGAGGACGGGGCCTGGGCCATCGACCTGCGCGACGCGCGCTCGTACTCGAGCCTGCACCTGGAAGGATCGGTCAACGTGTCCGTCCGCGGCCGGCTCGACACCTGGACCGGCATCGTGATCCCGTTCGACGCGCCGCTCGTGCTGGTCGGATCTCCGGCCGAGGTGCGCGAGGCCGCCTTCCGGTTCAAGCGCATCGGGCTCGACCGTGTCGTCGGCTACCTGGCGACGGACCTCGAGGCCGCGCGCGCCGCCGGACTGTCCGTGCGCACGACCGAGCTCGTCCCGCCGGCCGCCCTGGCGGAGCGCATCGCGCGCGGTACGGAGCCGATCCTCGTCGACGTGCGTACGGCCGAGGAACACGCCGAGCTCGCGATCGGAGAGTACGCCCACATCGAGTTGACCGACTGGAAGCGCTTCGGCGAGGTCCTCGACCGCGACATGCCGGTGCTGTTCGTGTGCAACTCCGCCTACCGCAGCAGCATGGCGGTGGGGCTGGCCGAGCGCCTGGGATTCCGCCATGTGGCGAGCCTCGCAGGCGGCCTCGATGCCTGGCTCGACGCCGGCCTGCCGGTGTACGGCACGGCGCCGGTCTGCGCGGGCCCGATCTGCCCCGCGCCGGGCGCTTCGGCCGAGGCCACTGCGGATTCGAAAGCCGCGGCCGCGGGCGGCGTGTTCGAAGTGCCCGAACCGATCGAGCCGGCGCAGCTCGCCGCGCTCCTCCTCGACCAGCCGCAGAACTACGCCATCGTCGACGTCCGCCCTGCGTGGCAGTACAGCGAGTACCACGTGCCGGGCGCAGTGCACGTAGATCAGGCTGCGGTGCTCGCGCACGTGAAGTCGTTGCCGAAGAACGCCCGCGTCGTCTTTGTCGACCGCGACGGGACGTCCGCGTGGGCGGTCGCGGGCGCGGTGTCCGCGGTGCTGCACCCCGAGGCGCGCGCGCTGCGTGTGCTCGCCGGAGGCACGGCGCGTTTCTGGAGAGACGTCGAGATCGCCGGACAGGCGCCGCGTGCCGCGCAGGGCGCGCAGCCCGTGCCGGCCGCTGCGCCATCTCCGGCCGCGACGCCCGCCAAGCCCGGGGCCAAGAAGCGCAGCGCCGGCTGCTAGGAGCACGATCATGACCGGACCCGTCCAACCGCTCTCGCCCCAGGCCCAGCGCTACTGGAATCCGTACGTCGCGGGCTTCGGCCTCGGCCTGACCCTGCTCTTGTCCTTCGTCGCCCTGGGTGTGGGGCTCGGTGCGTCGGGCAGCACGGCGCGGCTCGCGGCGACCGCGGCGCACGCCGTCGCCCCAGCAGCGGTCGAAGCGAATGGCTACCTGGGGCCGTGGTTCCAAGGCGGTTCTCCGCTCGCGAACTACCTCGTGTTCATGTCACTCGGCACGCTGGTCGGAGGGCTCGTGTCCGCGCTCTTCGCGCGACGCGTGCACGTCGCGGTCGAGCGCGGCGGCCGCATCACGCCGCGCGCGCGGCTGGTGCTCGCGGTGGCCGGCGGGCTCCTCGTCGGCTTCGCGAGCCGGATGGCCGCAGGCTGCACTTCGGGCCAGGCGCTCACCGGCAGCGCGCTCCTGCTCGGCGGAAGCTGGGCCTTTCTCGCGGCCGTGTTCGCCGGTGGATTCCTCGTCGCGCCGCTCGTGCGCAAGGAGTGGCTCCCGTGAACCTCTTCGATCAAGGCCTGCTCGATACGCCCTTCGGCTGGACCGCGGCTCTGCTCGTCGGCCTGGCCTTCGGCTTCTGGCTGGAGCGCGCCGGATTCGGATCGAGCCGCAAGCTCGCGGCCATCTTCTATCTGCGCGACTTCGCGGTCGTGCGGGTCATGTTCACCGCGGTCGCCACCGCGGCGCTGGGCCTGGTCGCCCTCGACGTCGCCGGGCTGTTCGATGCTTCGCGCGTCTACCGCATGGAGACCTTGCTCGGGCCCCAGATCGTGGGCGGGCTGCTCTTCGGCGCCGGGTTCGTGGCCGGCGGCTGGTGCCCGGGCACGGCGCTGGTCGGAGCGGCCTCGGGCAAGCTCGACGCCCTCGCGTTCCTCGCCGCCACACTCCTCGGAAGCCTCGTCTACGCAGCGTTCTGGCCGCAGCTCGCGCCGCTGCAGGACGTGGGCACTTGCGGCGTGGTGACGCTGCCCGAGTTGCTCCATCTCTCCTCCGGCGCCGTCGCCGCGCTCGTCGTCGCGGTGGCGCTCGCCGCGTTCACCGCGATCCACCGCTTCGCTCCCCGTCGTTGAGGGAAGGCACTGATCATGAACACCAACTACCTTGCTCCCGTGGCGGCCATCGGTGCGATGGGTTTCGCCCTGTTCATTGCGCTCGTCGACCGACCGGGCGTCCACGCCGCCGCGCCGATCTCCTGGCCGGATGCCGTCGAGGCCGGGGCGGACCACATCACGGCGGTGGAGCTGTCCGAACGCCTGCTCGCCGACCCGGCCTCCGTGCTGCTGGTCGACGTGCGGCCAGCGGGGGAGTTCGCGGCCTTCCACCTGCCCGGCGCGGTGAACCTCGACGTGGTCGAGCTCCTGGGCGCGCGCGGAGACGAGCTGCTCGCCGCGCACGCCGGCCACCTGGTCGTGCTGTGCTCGAACGGGATGACCCACCCGGCGCAGGCCTGGGTCGAGCTCGCGCGGCGCGGACGCGCCGACGTGCGCGTTCTCGAGGACGGGCTCGACGGTTTCGTGCGCGACGTGCTGACGCCGCCCTCGCTGCGCGGCGTGACGACGGAAGCGCGCGCAGCGCAGGAGCACCCGGCGTTCGCGGCGGCGACCGCCGCCTTCCTCGCGCGTCCGGCCGTGCCAACGCCGCAGGAGCCGCCGAAGCCGGCTGCCGCTGCACCGGCCTTCGCGCGGCTTGCGACCGACCCCGCCGCGCTGACGAAGCCGACCATCGTCTCCGCAGCGTGGGTCGCGCAGCGCGGTACGGCGCTCGTCCTCCTGGACACGCGCGACAAGCCCGAGGACTACGCCGCCGGCCACATCCCGGGCGCTCGGCACGTGCCGATCAAGTCCACGCGCGACGTGCGCGCAGGCGTGCCGGACCAGCTCCTCGCTCCCGCGGAGCTCGCCGCCCTGCTGGGAACACTCGGCATCGACGCCGAGACGGAGGTCGTGGCCTACGGAGACGCGAAGCTGCAGGATCCGACGCACGTCGCGCTGGCGCTGATCAGCGTCGGCCACCAGAAGGTCGCGATCCTCGAAGGCGGCCTGCCGGCCTGGAAGACGGACGGTCGTGCCCTGTCGATCGAGGCACCGGCCGTCGCGGCCAGGACGTACGTGCCGCGGCGCGCGCCCGGCTTCCACGCGGTCGCGCTGAAAGACGTGAAGGACGCCAGCACGGGTTCCCGCACGCGGATCCTCGACGTGCGTCCGGCCGATGCGTTCCGCGGCGACGTCTCGACCGAGGCGCGCGCCGGCCACATCCCGCGCTCGATCAACCGGCCCTACACCTCCGACGTCGCGAGCACCGAGGCCGGGCCCTTCTGGCGCCCGGTCGACGACCTGCGCCGCGAGTACGAGGCCATGGGCCTGACGCGGTCGGAGCCGGTGATCGTCTCCTGCCGCACCGGACACCAGGCCGCACAGAGCTGGTTCACGCTGCGCTACGTGCTGGGCTACGAGAACGTCAGCTGGTACGACGGCTCGTGGAAGGAATGGGCGGCGCGTCCCGAACTGCCGGTCGAGACCGGCCCCGACGTGAACTGATCATGCCCGGACGGAAGCCGATGTCGGATGCGTTGATCGAAGCGGTGGCGAGCCGGTTTCGCGCGCTCGCGGAGCCGGCGCGACTGCGGATCCTCCAGCATCTATTGTCCGGGGAGCGCTCCGTGAACGACCTCACCGAGGCGACGGAACTGTCACAGGCCAACACGTCGAAGCACCTCGCGACGCTCCACGCGGCCGGATTCCTCGAGCGCCGCAAGGAAGGCACGGCGGTCTACTACGCGATCGCCGACCCGGTCGTGCACAAGCTCTGCGATCTCATGTGCGCGCGCATCGCCGCGCAGGCCCGCGCGGGGGCGCGAGCCGTCGGAACCCGTTGACCCCGGCCCTCGGGACTCGGGCGCGGCGCTACCTCGGCCGCGGCCGGCCCGCGTCGAGCTCTCTCGAGCTCTCCGGGAGAGCAACGGTCGATTCTGCACCTCCCGGCGATCTTGCCCACAAAAAACCTCCTACGTGGGGTCATCTGCCCCCGGACGCTCGCGGCCGGTTGACGGGCCGCGCGACGGGACGATGCGAGCCCTGTGCGCGCGAGGCCTCGTGCCCGGTGGTGCCGGGCAGGTCCTGACACGCCGGTGTGACCCGACGGCTTCACGGCGTTCCTGCCGTGCGTTCACGTCGCCCTGATCTGCCGCGCCCAAGCTGAGCGCGTCCGAGTGCTTCCCCCCGCCTCGGATCTCCACGAAGCCCTCGCGCACGTACCCCGACCCGGCGACCTCGCGAGACCATGCACCCTTGGATGCCCGGAATCCGGCTCGCTCGACTGCCTCGCCGCTGAACGGTGGAGGGCCGCCGATCCAATCGCGGAGGCATGGGTCGCGCCGTGGGGCGTTGGGATGTTCGTGCGTTGCCCTCCTCGGAGCCATGTTCCTCAGTAGCGCGTCCACTCTGGTGCAGCAGCCCGCCGGCTCGATCCGCGGAGTCGTGCGCGACGCGGACTTCGAGACCCCGCTGGCGGCCGTGCAGGTGCTCGCGGTCGAGTCGGGCCAGAAGGCCTACACGACCGACCAGGGGAACTTCGTGATCCAGGGCGTGGCGCCGGGGAAGTACACGCTGGTCTTCTCGAAGGACGGCTATGTCCGTCAGGTGAGGCCCGACGTCATCGTAACTGCCGGTCAACTGACCGACGTCGACGCATCTCTCGCGGGCGAATTCACCGAGATGGACGAGTTCGTCGTCCAGGACATCCTCCAGCTCACCGCGGGGTCGGAAGCGGCGCTCATGAAGCTGCGGCTCGACAGCCCGTCCTTCCTGGACTCGATCGGATCCGAGCTGATGAGCCGCGCGGGCGCGAGCGACGCGGCCGCGGCGTTGACGTTGGTGTCGGGCGCTTCGGTCCAGGATGGGAAGTTTGCGGTCATCCGCGGCCTGCCCGATCGCTACGTCAGCTCGCAGATGAACGGCGTGCGCCTGCCGACGGCGGACGAGGACAAGCGCGCCGTCGAGCTCGACCAGTTCCCGGCGGCGGTGATCGAGAGCCTGCAGGTCAGCAAGACGTTCACGCCCGACCAGCAGGGCGACGCGTCCGGTGGCGCCGTCGACGTGCGCCTCAAGGGCATCCCCGACCGCGGGATCTTCCAGTTCAAAGGCCAGATCGGCGCCAACTCGCAAGTCGGCACGCGCGACGATTTCCTGGGCTACGAGGGCGGCGGACTGAGCTTCTGGGGCGACGACGACGGCAGCCGCGACATCCAGTACGACAACCTGGGCGGCAACTGGACCGGCGCCGCAGGCACTTCGCGCGAGAACGCGCCGGTCGATTCCCAGTGGTCGACGACGCTGGGCGGCAAGTTCGACATCGCCGACGGCGTGAAGGTCGGCGGTTCGCTGAGCCTCTTCTACGAGCGCGACAGCTCCTTCTTCGACGACGGCAAGGACGACTCGTGGTGGGTCGAGAGTCCCGGCGCGGGCATGACGCCGCAGACGAACCAGGGCACGCCGACCGACGGCGACTTCAAGACGTCCTTGTTCGACGTCACGCAGGGCTCGCAGTCGGTGCAGTGGGGCGGGCTCGGCACGTTCGGCGTCGAGACCGAGAACCACTCGGTCGGGTTGACGTACCTCTACACGCACACGGCGGAGGACACGGCCACGCTGGCCGAGGACACGCGCGGCAAGGAGTACTTCTTCCCGGGCCACGACCCGAACGACCCGACGAGCCCCGGCAACGAGCCCAACAACCGCAACGCTGCGCCCTACTTGCGGCTGGAAACGCTCGAGTACACGGAGCGGACCACCGGCACTCTCCAGTTGAACGGCAAGCACAAGATCCCGATGGGGGATTTCGGCTTCGGCGACAAGTTCAAGTTCGGAGTGCCCGAACTCGACTGGGGCGTCGCGTACAGCTTCGCGGATCTGGACCAGCCCGACAAACGGCAGTTCGGCGCGCAGTGGCTGGCGCCCTCGTTCCACCCGCCGAATCCGCCGTTCGAGCCGAACGGCTACACCGATCCGCCGCTGTGGCTGCCGTACAAGCCCTCGGCCAACTTCAACCTGGGCAACTTCCAGCGCATCTGGAAGACGATCGAGGAGGAGAGCGAGCAGTACACGCTGAACCTGAAGCTCCCGTTCCAGCAGTGGAGCGATCAGGCCGGCTACCTGAAGTTCGGCTTCTTCGACGACACGGTCGACCGCGAGTTCGATCAGGACACGTTCAGCAACTTCGGCGACGCCGGAGCCTCCTACCAGGGCGGCTGGGACGACCCCTGGAGCGGCCATTTCCCCGACGAGAACCACCCGATCACCGCGTCGGAGTTCGACGTCGACTACCACGGCGAGCAGGACATCACGGCCTTCTACGGCATGGTCGACCTGCCGCTGTCCGAGACGGTCGACGTGATCGGCGGCGCGCGCTTCGAGTCGACGGGCATCAGCATCGTCAACGACCCGGAGGAGGATGCGCTCTGGTTCCCGCCCGGATCGTCGTCGCCCACGTCGTTGAACCCGGGCGACGCCGACGTCTCGTTCGACCAGGACGACGTGCTGCCTTCGGTCGGCCTCGTGTACGAGCCGGCCGAGAAGATCACGCTGCGCGCGTCCTACAGCCAGACGATCGCGCGCCAGACGTTCAAGGAGCTGACGCCGATCATCCAGCAGGAGTTCCTGGGCGGCCCGATCTTCATCGGCAATCCCGACCTCGCGATGAGCGGGCTCGACAACTACGACCTGCGCGCCGACTGGAGGCCGGCGGAGGGCTCGCTCGTCTCGGCGTCGGTGTTCCACAAGGACGTCGACGGCCCGATCGAGTACGTGCAGCGGCTCGCGCCGTCCGGGTTCACGTTCACGACGCCGGTCAACTACCCCAAGGGCAAGCTGAGCGGCGTCGAGCTCGAGGTGCGCCAGGGTCTGGGCGAGTTCACCGAGGCGCTGAAGGGACTCGCGCTTGGGATCAACGCGACGTTCATCGAGTCCCAGGTGACGCTGCCGGATGACGAAGCGGCGGGATTCGACGCGCCCGGGATCCTCGTGCCGATGGACACGCGCGACATGACGAATGCGCCCGAGCACCTCTACAACGTCTACCTCACGTACGACCTGGAGAAGACGGGCACGCAGTTCGCGCTCTTCTACACGGTGCAGGGCGACACGCTCGTGGCCGGCGCCGGCCAGGCGGACGGCAACTTCGTGCCGAGCGTCTACGCCACGCAGTACGACACGCTGAACTTCACGGTCGCTCAGCCGCTCGGCAAGTACTTGAAGCTGCAGTTCCAGGCCAAGAACTTGACGAACCCGGACATCGAGGAGGTCTACCGCGACGACTCCATCGGCGGCGATGTGCTCAAGACCTCCTACTCGAAGGGCGTCGACTACACGCTGAGCCTCAGCCTGGAGCTGGCCTTTTGATAACTCGCCTCACCGGATCACCCACGATGCAACGAAGGATCGAATCGACGCAGCGACCTCGTCCCGCGCGCGCGCTGGCGTGCCTGACCGCGGCTGCCGGGCTGCTCTTCCTGGCCGGAACCACCTCCGCGGGAGACGGCGACGGGCCCTCCGCCGCGACAGCGCTGCAGGAGACGCGCCTGACCATGGACAAGTGGATCGAGACGCAGCAGATCATCTCGAAGGAGCGCAAGGACTGGCAGCAGGGCAAGGAGATCCTGCTCGGCCGGCTGGACCTCGTGAAAAGCGAGGTCACGACGCTCGAGGAGAAGATCCGCCAGGCCGAGTCCACCGTGGGGGAGGCCAACCGCCGGCGCGACGAGCTCCTGGCCGAGAACGAGCGGCTGAAGGCGGTGGGCGCGCAGCTGGGCGACGGCGTCACGGGCATGGAGAGCCGGCTGAAGGAGCTGCTCGACTCCGTGCCGCAGCCGATCCGTACGAAGCTGCTGCCGCTCTCGCAGCGCATCCCCGAGGATCCGGCCAACACGCGCGTGTCGGCGGCCGAGAGGTTCCAGAACGTGCTCGGCATCCTGAACGAGCTGAACAAGGCCAACAACGAGATCACGACCGGGTACGAGGTGCACACGCTGGCCGACGGGCGTCCGTCCGAGGTGCAGGCGATCTACGTCGGGCTCGCGCAGGCCTACTACGTCAGCGCGAGCGGTGAAGCGGGCATCGGCCGTCCGGGTGCGGACGGTTGGAAGTGGGAATCGTCCAAGGCGGTCGCGGGGGACGTCCTGATGGCGCTCGAGATCCTGCAGGGCAAGCAAACGCCGGCTTTCGTCGCGCTCCCGGTGCGAATCCAATGAGAAACATCGGCGTCATCCTGGGCCTCGTCGTCCTGACCGTCGCCGGCTCGGCCCAGCAGCCGGCCGTGCAGGAGAGCATGAGCCGGCTCTCGCGCTCCGCCGGCGAGGAGCTGACCCGCAGCACGGCGGAGCTGAACGTCCTGCGTGACCAAATCGCCACGGAGAAGCTGCCGCTGGCGCAGGAGCTGACCGCGCTGGAGGAGAAGCTCGCGAACCTGCGGCGCGAGCACGAGAGGGTCGCGCGCCTCGTGGACGCGGGGAACCTCGAGCTACCGGCGATCCAGTCGGAGATCAAGGCGCGCAAGGACGAGCTCTCCTACGTGGCCAACCTGCTCGACGAGTACGCGCGCACGTTCGACTCGAAGGTCAACGTCAGCGAGCTGCAGGTCGTGGGCCCGGCGATCGAGAGCGCGAAACAGGCCTCGGAGGACGCCGACCTGTCGATGCAGGACAAGTTTCAGCGGCAGATGGCCTTCGCCGACATCTCGCTGAAGCGCTTGTTCGACGTTGTGGGCGGCATGCGCTTCCCCGGGCAGGGCGTGGACCTCCAGGGCACGGTGACCGCCGGTCAGTTCGCGATCATCGGCCCCGTGGCGCTGTTCCGCGCGTCGACCGGCGGCGTGGCCGGGCTCGTCATCCCGCAGACCGGCTCGACGAACCCGCTGATCCGGCCGCTCGAAGGCGCGCTGCAAGCGGGCATCGCATCGCTGGTCGAGACGGGCGACGGGCTTCTGCCACTCGACCCCTCACGCGGCGGTGCGCTCAAGGCGCTGGTGCAGAAGACCAACCTGTTCCACATCTTCGAGAAGGGCGGCCCGATCATGTGGCCGCTGCTCATCGCCTCGATCCTGGCGCTGGGCACGGTGATCGAGCGCTTCGTCTTCCTGATGCTCGAGCGCTGGAGGCGCGATCCCAAGGCTCAGGACCGCTTCTTCGCCGCGGTGACACGGGGCGACATGTCCGAAGCCATCCGCATCGGCACCGAATCGAAGTTCTTCGTCGTGCGCGCGCTGGCCTACGCGCTGTCGCACCGCGAGAACTCGCTCGCCAGCGCCCTGCTGTACGCGCAATCGCAGGAGCTCAACCGCTACCGCCGCGGTGTCCCGATCCTCGACACGATCATCACGCTGGCGCCGCTGCTCGGTCTGCTGGGCACGGTCGTGGGCATGATGGGCTCGTTCTCGCTGATCGGCGGCGACCTCAATGCCCCGGGCGCGATCACCGGCGGCATCGCCGAGGCGCTGATCGCCACCGCGTTCGGCCTGGGCATCGCGATCACGGCGCTGCTGCCCTTCAACTACCTCAACACGAAGATGGAGGTGGCGCGCCACGAGATGGAATCGGCCTCGACGCAGCTCGAGCTGCTCGTCCAGCCCCAACTGGCCGGCGTCATGGCAGCGGCCCACGACGTGATCCCCACGCCGGACAAGGATGCGCGCGAGCGGGCCAGCTTCCTCGCCTCGCGCGAGGCGGCGCGGCGCCGCGAGGTCGAGCTCAAGCTGAAGCGCGAGGCACTCCAGAGGCAGATGGACGAGCTCGAGCTGGAGCTCGGCCAGCCCGCGCTGCCCGTCACGGCGACGCTGGCGCAGGGCCAGACACGGAAGGACTGACCATGCACGGCGCATCCGGCAGCGGCACGATCAAGCGCGCGCGCATCGAGATCATCCCGTTGATCGACATCATGTTCTTCCTGCTGGCGACGTTCATCATGGTCTCGCTCTCCATGACGAAGAACCAGGGCGTGCAGGTCACGTTGCCCGCGGCCAACAGCTCGCAATCGCTGGGCGACCAGTCGGAGATGGAGAAGGCCGTCACGCTCAGCGTCAACGCCGCTGGCGACGTCTTCTACAACAAGGACAAGATCACGATGGCCCAGCTGCCGATGAAGCTGCAGACGCTCAAGGCCACCGGAAAGGACCCCAAGGTCATCATCAACAGTGACGCCGGCGCCGACTTCAGGCACGTCGTGGCCGTGCTCGACGAGGTGCGCAAGATCGGGATCCCCAAGGTCGGCATCAACACGGAGAAGAAGTGAAGATCATCCTCGGTGTCGTCTGCGCGATGATGGCGCACGCCATGTTCCTCCTGTTCGGGGGCGGCATCTTCACGGGCCTCGCCAAGGATTCGGATTCGATCCAGCAGGTCGAGCTGCTGGCCGAGGACGACTCGGTCGAGCAGGACCAGAAGCCCGAGGAGCTGACTCCCGAGGAGAAGGTGGAGGAGCTCGAGGCCGAGACCGAGGAACCGCCCGACGCGGCCGAAGTGATCCGGAACCTCGAGCTGGCCGCGGTCGACAACACGCCCGCGCTCGAGGCCGCCAGCCTGAGCGCGATCGAAGCGGCGCTCAGCGGACAAGCCGGTGGCGGCGGCGACTTTGCGAGTGGCCTGGACTTCTCCTCCGGCGGCCGGATCGGCGGAACGGGCAAGGGCGGAGCGATGGACGACAACCTGGACAGCGCGTTCAGCCTGGCCGAGATCGACCAGAAGCCGCGACCCGTCTTCCAGGGCTCACCGCTGTACCCGGCCGACCTGCGCAGCAAGAGGGTCGAGGGCGTCGTCACGGTCCTGTTCGTCGTCGACGCGGCCGGGAAGGTGCAGAACCCGCGCGTCGAGAAGTCGTCGCATCCCTCGTTCGACAAGCCGGCGGTCGACGCCGTGCGCAAGTGGAAGTTCGAGCCCGGCCTGAGAGCCGGTCAACGCGTCGCCTGCAAGATGCGGGTGCCCATCCGGTTCCAGCCCAGTTGATGTCCATGCACACGAACACCGTCCGCGCGTTGGCGTTCCTGTCCTGCCTGCTGGCCCTGTCCCCGATCGCGACGGCGAGCCGTGCCGACGTCCAGGCCGAGATCGCCGCCATGTGGCGCGATCCCGTCTTCCAGAAGCAGTTCGTCGGCAGCTACGGCATCAACGCCGAGATCGAGCCGCGCGTCACGCCCGACGAAGTCGCGATCCTCGAGAAGATCCGACCGTTGATGGCCGACAACCTGCCGCAGGCTGAACAGCAGCTGCGCAAGCTGATGAAGCCGGACAGCTCGGCGGTCCTGGACTTCACGCTCGGCAGCATCCAGTTCCAGCAGGACCGCATGGACCTGGCGCTCGACAACTACCGCCGCGCCGTCGAGAAGTTCCCGAGCTTCCGCCGCGCCTGGCGCAACCTGGGCCTGATCCACGCCCGCGACGGCCGCAACGACGAGGCGATCCGAGCCTTCACGCGCATGATCGAGCTGGGCGGAGGCGACGGCTACTCGTACGGCCTGCTCGGGTTCGCGTACGCCGCGAACCAGGACCACCAGGCGGCGGAAGCCTCGTACCGCAACGCGCTGCTCCTGCAGCCCGACAACACCGAGTGGCGGTTCGGGTTGACGCGCTGCGCGTTCAAGCAGGAGAAGTTCGAGGACGCGGCCTCGCTCCTGGACGTGCTGATCGAGCGCTACCCGGACAACGCCGAGTTCTGGCTGCTGCAGGCCCACACGTACCTGGGCATGAAGCAGCCGATCAAGGCGGCTGAGAACCTGGAGGCGATGCACTTCCTGGGGAAGGCGACCGTGGACAGCCACCACACGCTGGGCGACATCTACGTCTCCGAGAACCTCATGGACCTGGCTGCGCGGGCATACCGGCGGGCGATCGACGTCAACAGCGAGCAGCCGATCGCGCGCCCGCTGCGGTCGGCCGAGGTCATGGCGGCGCGCGGCGCGCTACCGCAGGCGCGCGAGGTCGCGGAGCACATCCGCACGGTCTGGGAGCAGCGGCTCGAGGGCCCCGACCGCGCCAAGCTCCTCAAGCTCGAAGCGCGCCTGACCATGGCCGACGGCACGAGCACGGCCGAGACGGCGCGGGTGCTGGAGGAGATCGTCAGCCTCGACCCGCTCGACGGCGAGGCCCTGATGCTTCTGGGGCAGCACTACTCGCGCCAGAACGAGCCCGATCGGGCCATCTTCTACTACGAGCGCGCGACCAGCATCGACGCCTTCGAGGTCAACGCCCGGATCCGCCATGCGCAGGTCCTCGTGGGCATGGGTCGTTATGCAGATGCTGTCCCGCTGATCCGTCGTGCGCAGGAGGTCAAGCCGCGCGAGGACATCGCCCGGTACCTCGAGCAGGTAGAGCGGATCGCCAAGGCGCGGCGTTGATAGGGCACCGCGCGCCGACTTGATCTAACGCGCCCGTCTCCTTTGCGGCGCCTGAACACCGCCTGCCTACCTTGCCGGCCACACGGTTCGGACAAGCGGAGGGGATCGACTCCTTCGAGCTCCGTGAGGCTTCGTTGTTCAGGAGATGGATCCAGTGAGTAGCTTCAAGAAGGGGATGGCCCTGGCCTTGATCGGCAGCGCCAGCATGACCGGCGCCGCCCGAGCGGCCGAGGTCCTCGTCACGACCGACATCGCGGTTTCCACCACGTGGACCGCGAACAACACCTACAACCTGCAGCAGCAGATCTACGTGCTGCCCGGCGCGACGCTGACGATCGAGGCCGGCACGGTCGTGGCCAGCACCACGAGCCTGGGCGGAAGCCTGGCCGTGACGCGCGGCGCCCAGATCTTCGTCCAGGGCACCGCCGCGAACCCGGTGATCATGACGAGCGCGGCCGACGTGGCCACGTGGACCGGCGGCGACCCGCGCACCGGCACGTGGCGCGTCGGTGCCAACGAGTGGGGCAACCTCACGATCATGGGTGACGCGTACATCTCGGAGAACGTGACGCCCGGCAACACGCCGGCGCCCAGCGCGAGCAACGTCGCGGCGATGGAAGGCCTCGTCGCGGGCTTCCCGGGCGACACGAAGGTGCTCTACGGCGGCGGCGACGACGACGACGACAGCGGCACGGTCACCTACCTGTCGCTGCGCTACGGCGGCCGCGTGATCGGACTCAACAACGAGCTCAACGGGCTCTCGCTGGGCGGCATCGGTCGCGGGACCGACATCCACCACGTCGAGATCATGAACAACGTCGACGACGGCATCGAAGTGTGGGGGGGCACGTTCAACCTGAAGCACTTCAGCATCTGGAACGTCGGCGACGACAGCCTCGACATCGACCAGGGCTATCGCGGCAAGGCGCAATTCGGCCTGATCGTCCAGGGCTACAGCGCCAACGCGGCCCAGGGCTCGGGCGTGGGCGACAACTGCTTCGAGACGGACGGCGCCGAGGACTCCGACTGGCAGCCCGTCACCACGACGACGATCTACAATTGCACGGTCATCGGTCAGCCGCTCGACGGCGACCATGCCACGGCGTGGCGCGACAACGCCCGCGTCCAGTACCGCAATTGCGTGTTCATGGACCTGGGCGAGCGGCTCGTGGCTTTCGACAACGTCGACGGCGACGGCGCGAACGGCTACGGCTTCAACGGCACGCTCTCGTGGGCCAACACCTGGACCACCGACTACAACGCCGTGCCCCCGCTCCCCAACGATCCTGCGAACCCCGCGACCTTCTACACGGCGCAGACGTCCGGCAAGCTGGCCGAGATCACGGACAGCGTGTTCTTCCGCAACCTGAACGCTGCGGCGTACACCGAGGCCACGGCACGCGGCGTCTTCGCCGCGGGCAACAACAACGTGCTGACGCCGGGCTTCGCCGACGCGGACGCGCCGATCACGTCGATCACGCGCGGTCCCGAGGTCCTCATCTCCGGCAAGCGCATGCTGCCCGTGATCGGGCTCGATCCGCGCCCGGCCAACGCGGCCCTCACCAGCGTCGCCGCGGCTCCGGCCGACGGCTTCTTCACCTCGGCGCAGTACCGCGGCGCGTTCGAGCCCGGCGTTCAGTCGTGGCTCGGCACCTGGACCGCTTCCACCGCGTTCGGCTACACGCCGGTCGTCGATCCGGGCACGCCGTTCTGCTTCGGCGACGGCACCGGCACGGCCTGCCCGTGTGCGAACAACAGCGCGCCGGGCGCGAACGAGGGTTGCCTCCACTCGCTCGGACAGGCCGGCAAGCTCGAGTCCCGTGGCCTGGCGAGCCTGTCGAACGACAAGGTCGTGCTGGACGGAACGCAGATGCCGAACAGCTCGGCGCTGTACTTCCAGGGCACGAACCGGCTGAACGCGGGCGCAGGTGCCGCGTTCGGCGACGGCAAGCGTTGCGCGGGTGGCGCCGTCACGCGCCTCAAGACGGTCCAGAACGTGGCCGGCGCATCGCAGTACCCGCAGGCCGGCGACGCGACCGTCTCGGTCAAGGGCAACGTCACGGTGCCCGGAACGCGCACCTACCAGGTCTGGTACCGCAACGCCGCGGCGTTCTGCACGGCGTCGACGTTCAACCTGACGAACGGCCTGGAGATCGTCTGGGGGGCGTGATCGTCACTCGCGCCGGCCCCTTGAACGGGCCGGCGCATTCCGTCCGCTCCCATGACCGTGAACGCGGAGCGCTCCTCCGTCCTGCTGCAGCCGGTGTCGAAGGCCGTGGCAGGATGGGGGAGCGATCCCATTGCAACCCGATCGCGCCCGAGCCGCCGACCCACAATGAAATCGAGAACCGGAAGCATCCTTCTGTCCGTGCTGGTCTTGCTGTCGGCCGGCGCCATCTTCTTCTGGTCGAGCGCACGTTCCGACGCTTCGGAACGCACCGGCGAGGAACCTCGCACCGCCACCGACGCCGCCCGCTCGCTCACGGACCAGCCGCTCGCGGCTTGGCGTATCGAGCTCCTGGACCTGGCGTTCCGCGCCGCCTCGGCGCTGCCGCTCCAGCCGCACATCAAGAACCGCTCGCGGGCCCAAGAGCAGGTCGTGACGGACAGCCTCGCGCTCGACCAGCCGCGCCGCGCCGCGGGCTACATCGAGCGCATCGCGAACTGGCGTCGCGGCGCGGGCTACGCCGATCTGGCGTTCCACCTCGCAGAGTCGGGCGAGACCGAGACCGTGCAGGCCTGGTTGGACCTCGCGCTCGAGGCCGCGGTGAGCGCTGAGAAGGACGACAACGCACTCGAGAGCGCCCAGGAATGGAAGCGGGACCGGATCCGCGCGCGCATTGCGCAGACGTACGCCTGGCTCGGGCAGAAGAGCGAGGCCGCGCGCGTCGCCGCCGGGGTGGTGGACTCCGAGTCGGGCAAGGTCGCCGTGGTCGAGGCGATGCACGCGCCTGCCGAAGCCTTCGACGCCCAGATGGCGGAGCTCGACCAGGTGATCGCCACGGGCTCGTTCGACCAGGTGCGCAACGCACTCGAAGCCTGCGCTCGGCTCTGCGACCGCTTCTACGCCGACGTCGAACGGCGTTCGCGCGCGGAGGAGAAGATCAAGGCCTCGTGGGGCAAGCTGCCGATCCAGGTACGGCTGGAGCTGCTGATGCAGTTGATCGGCTTCGCGCTGGACCACGCGGATCCGGACAAGGCGCTCGCCCTGATCGAGGAGGCGCACGCCCTGTTGGACAGCGAGCGTTGGACACCCGACCACCAGATCCCGCTCGCCGCGCGCCTCGCGACGCTGCGCCACCGCGCGGGCGAGACGGAGAAGGCGCGCAGCGAGATCACCGCGGCCCGGGCCCTGTTCGACGCGCAGCGCGAGCGGATCGTGAACATCGACCGCGCCGGCGTGCTGCGCGCTCTGGCCGAGGTGTACGCGTCGATCGGTGACGTCGAGAGCGCGCTCGAGCTCTACGCGCGCGCGGTCGAGGCCGGCGTTGAGAACCCGAACTCGAGGCCGCGCGCGGAGGACCTCGCCGCCACCTGCCGGTCGATGGCGTGCAACGGGGTCGAGCCTGGCGCCGAGCTGCTCGCGCGGATGGTCGACATCCACGAACACCTCGGGGTTCCCTGGTAAGCGCGGTCCTGAATCACGCGGCGCTAGAGCTTCTTGGCCTGGAACGCGCGCGCCGTCTTCAAGCCGCGCTAGGGCCGGCTTGCAGCAACGTTGGACTTGGAGAGCATGAGAACCCCCGGTGGATCGCGGTGACGATCATCTCTTCACCGTCCGAGTACGAACCGCACAGCACACATCGTTCCTACGAGCGCCCCGCCATGCTCGCCACCGTGGCGATCAGCTCGGACGATTCCACGGGCTTCGAGACCTGCGCCCCATATCCGGCGTTCATCGCGCGTGCCCGATCCTCGGATCGCGCGAACGCGGTCAGTGCGATCGCCGGCACCTTGGCCCCTCCGGCGCGGACGCGCCGGAGGAATTCGTAGCCGTCCATGCCCGGCATGGCGATGTCGCTGATCAGCACGTCGGGCGGGTGTAGCACCAGATCGTCGAGCGCCTCCGCCGCCGATCCGGCGCTGCGCACCTGCGCGCCGCAGCGCGTCAGCATCCGCGTGACGAGATCGCGTGCGTCGGCCTCGTCGTCTACGGTCAGGACCTTCACGCCCAGCAGCGCCCGCGGGTCGAAATCGAGCTCCGGCTGATCCGCGCCGGGACGCGGCATGCGGCGCGCGAGGCCCGCCGAGCGCGCGACGGCCAGCGGCAGCACCACCGTGAAGGTGCTGCCCTGGTTCTCGCCCGCACTTTTTGCGCGCACGGTCCCGCGATGCAGCTCCACGAGGTGCTGCACGATCGCGAGCCCGAGGCCGAGGCCTCCGACCGGCCTCGTCGTCGAGGCGTCGCCTTGCCAGAACCGCTCGAAGATTTGGGCCAGGAAATCGGGCGGAATGCCCTGACCCGTGTCGCTGACCACGATCTCGGCGTGGCCGTTGACGCGCCGAAGCACGACCTGCGCGCTCCCGCCGCGCGGCGTGAACTTGACCGCGTTCGACAGCAGGTTCCACACGACCTGCTGGAGGCGGTTTGGATCACCCAGCACCGGGCCGACGAGCGGGTCGATCGTGGACTGGAATCGGATGCCCTTGGCGTTGGCGGCAGGTCGCACCGTTTCGAGGGCGGCTTCGATGGTCGCCGGCAGGGAAACCGACTGCACCTCCAGGCGGATCTTGCCCGACATGACCGAACTCATGTCGAGCAGGTCCTCGATCAGCCGCGTCTGCGAGCGCGCGTTGCGCTCGATCGTCTCGAGACCGCGCGTGCGATCCTCGGCACTCACGTCTTCGCGGCGCACGAGCTGCGCCCAGCCCAGGATCGCGTTCAGCGGCGTGCGCAGCTCGTGCGAGACGGTCGCCAGGAACTCGTCCTTCATCCGGCTGGCCCGCTCGGCCGCGCCGCGCGCGGCCATCTCGTTCTCGAGCACCTTGCGCACGACGTACTGCTTGCGCCGCGCGCGCAGCGCGCCATGCACCGTGACGAGGAACGCCGCGCTCGTGAACGGCCGCTCGAGGGCCACGAAGTTGCCGACGGACGCGAAGAGCCTCGAGAGCTCGACCGTGGAGCTGCCCTCGTGCGTGCGCGTCGTCAGGACGATCACGGGGATGTCCGACCAGGGCGGTTGGGCGGCCAGGAAGTCGATCAACCCCACGGCCTCCGCGGAGACGAGCGACTCCTCGGCCAGCACGATGGTCCCGGCGCCCTCGCTCATCCGGTGGCAGACGTCGGCGAGGCTCCCGCACGGGAGCGGAAAGAGGTGGGCCTCCGCCAGCAGGCGGGCCGCCACCTCCGTGTCGGATCCGGTCGGGGTCAGGAGGAGCACCCGCTCTGCCGTGTCGTCAAAGCCCGCGCTCATGCCCCCTTGCCTCGAGCATGACGTCGTCGTGCCCGTCGTAAATCGGGACGCCCGTGAGGACGCCACGGAACTTGTGGAGCGGCTTGCCGATCCGGATGCCCTCGCCGCGCTTCAGGAGGAACTCGCGGATCGTGTCCTCGTGGCCTCCGCTGCGCTTCTTCACGACGGAGATGGCCTTCTTGATCGCGCCCTGGAACTCGAAGTAGCGCAGCATCAAGACCGAGTCGGCCAGGTACGTCAGGTCCACGGGGCTCTGCATGTTGCCCACCAGTCCGTGCTGCGCCATGACGAGCAGCGTGGTGACGCCGCGCTGCGCCAGGAAGGTCAGCAGCTCGTGCAGCTGGATGAGCACGAAGCGCTCGTCGGGCATCGCGTGCAGGTACCCGTTCAAGCTGTCGATCACGATCATCCGGGCGTTGGAGCGCTCCACCAGCTCCTGCACCAGGAACGCGAATTCCCCTGGCGCCAACTCGGCCGGGTCGACTTGCCGCAGGAAGATCCGGCCCGACTTCTCGTGCCTTTCCAGGTCGATCCCCAGGCTCTCGGCGCGAGCGCGCACGGTCCCCACGTTCTCGTCGAACGCGAACATGCCGACCGCCTCGCCCCGGTTCGCGGCCGCGCAGGCGTACTTGATCGACAGCGTCGATTTGCCGCTTCCAGCCGGACCGATGAACAGCGTGCTCGTGCCGCGGTCCAGGCCGCCGCCCAGTAGGTCGTCCAGCTCCGCGACTCCGCTGCCGATGCTCTCGCGCACAAAGGGCGCGTGGTGCTCCGCCGCCACGAGTCGCGGGAAGACGGAGAGGCCGCCCTTGCGGATCGTGAAGTCGTGGAAGCCGCCGCGGAACGGTCGACCGCGCAGCTTCAGGACTCTCAGGCGCCGCCTGTCGGTGCCGTAGTCGGGGAGCAGCATGTCGAGCTCGATCACGCCGTGGGCGATGCTCTCGACCTGCGGATCGGTGGCCTCCGTCGAGGCGTCGTCCAGGAACAGTGCCGTGATCTTGCGCGCGCTGAAGAACTGCTTCAGCGCCAGGATCTGGCGGTGGTAGCGCAGCGGGCTCTGCGCCACGAGACGCAGTTCGGCCAGCGAGTCGAGCGCGACGCGCTTCGGCTGGCGCGTCTCGACCTCCTGCTCGAGCGTCCGCACCATCCGGTTCAGCTCGACCTCGGACGGGTGCAGCAGCGTGGTCTGCGCCTGGGGCTTGGCACCCTCCTGCTGGATGCCCAGCTCGACGATCGCGATCCCCTCGAGCGACCAGCCGTGCGAGGCCGCGACGAGATCGAGCTCCTCCCGAGTTTCCGAGAGGGTGATGTAGACGCCGGCCTCACCTTGGGCGCGCCCCTCGAGCAGGAACTGCAACGAAAGGGTGGTCTTGCCCGTGCCCGGCTTGCCGCGCACCAGGAACAGTCTTCCGGAGGGAAACCCGCCACCCAGGATCGCATCGAGCTCGGGGATGCCCGACCGGACGCTGGGAGACGATTCGGACTGCGCGCTCTCCTTCATGGGTTGTGCTGGTTCCCGGTGCAGCGCGGGGAAAGCGCGAAGCAGTCAATTGTTCGATCGTTCATCGTTCCAGAGCAGATCGCTGCGTCGTCGGGCCTGCCGGATGCCCCGGGCCCCCGAGAGGGGCGAAGAAGGCATCCGTAGAGCGTCGATCCGGCGCGCACATGCGGGTCAGCACGCCCCGTGCCGGGGTGGACTCGACCCGCCGGTGGAAAGACGGCCTCGGGCGCCGAATTCCGGCCCGTCAGATCCCCGGGCGCTGCGATCCGACGCGCACGAGCAGGATGACGGTGCCGGCGACGGAACCCCCGATCTCGAGTTCCTCTTCCGCCGTCAGGTCGCGCGCCCACACGCTCTCGCCCGTCGCGAGCTCGAACGGCTCCTCCTCGCGTGGGACGCGCACGGTGACCGTGCCGGCCAGAGCGTGGAGGAACGCGTGGCCCGGGCCGACGGCTTCGCGCGCCCGGCGCACCCCGAGGCGCGCTACCTCGACGTTGGCCGGCAGACCGTGCTCGACCAGCAATCCGAAGTCGGCCACGGGTCCCGACACGAGCTCGGCCGTCGTGGGCCACGCGCCGTCGAACCGGTACGGCTCGAGCGGCCGGACGCGCGCCCGGGGTGCGCTCGATCCGTGCTCGAGCACGAGCCCCGCGCCCTCGCTGACGACCAGGATCCGCTCAAAGCCAGGGAAGGAGGAGAACGCGCCGTTCTCCACGACGCGCGCCCTCGAGATGCGCCAGGCGAAGTCGCCGCGCTCCAGGCTGGCGCGCTCGGGCCAGATCGCCAGCTCCTCGGTCACGCCGCGCCCGTTCTTCCACGGCGTGCGGCGGGAGTCGGCCGGAGAACGGTGGAGGACCTCGCGCATGGGCGGCGCGCGAACCTAGCCGAATCAGGGAGCCGCGCCGAGTGTCCTCGGCGCGGCTCGGCGCGCGTGCGAGCGCACACCACGACGCGGGAAGCGTCGGTCGCCGCAGACAAGGCTTCGGAGACGGGCCTCGACCCGGGAGCGGGGGGGCAAAATCACGTGACGCGCGGGGTCCTGCGCTGGACAGGGATCTCCGAAAAACCCCTCGGCCTCATTCCCGGCGCAGGGGCGTGGGCAACCAGCCCAGGATCGAGACGTACCCGGCCGGCTGCGCGCCGCGGGCCGTCGCCAGGATGTCGCCCGGCCACAGGCGCGCGGTCCCGTCGCCCGACGCGGTCGCAATCCAGGCGCCGTCGGCCGTCACGTCGGCGTCGTACACGGCGTCGGCGTGGCCGGCGTAGCTGGCCAGGCACAGCCGCCGACTCAGGTCCCACAGGCGCGCCGTGCGGTCGAGCGACCCGGTCACTGCGATCGGCGCCGAGGCTGCGATCGCCAAGCTCGTCGTGCTGTTCGTGTGGTGCGCGCCGGGTGCCTGCGGCAGCGGCAATTTCTCGAGCTGCAGGCCGCCGGGTCCGTCCACGACGCGCCAGATCGTCGTCGCCTGCCCGTACTTCGACGTGACCATGAGCAGGCTTCCGTCCGGGTTCGTCGCGAGACGTCCCGGCGTCGCCACGAGGGCGCGTGCGAGCCGGCGGCCGTCGCGCGCATCGTGGATCTCGAGGTACACGTTCTGGCATGCGGCTGCGACCCAGCGACCATCGCGCGCGACCAGGACGTCGAAGACGGTCGTCAGCGCGACGAGGTGGGCCTCGAACGGCTCGCTGCGCCAGATCGGGGCCGTCGACTCGCTCTCGGCTCCGGCGTCGCGCGGGATCGTCGCGTCCCACAGGCACACGCGCCGGTCATCGCCGCCGCTCGCGAGGCGTAGGCCGTCGTCCGAGAAGCGTAGCGCCGTCACCGATCCGTCGTGGCCGATCAGCCGCCGCGAACGGCCCGAGTCGAGCTCGACGATCCGTGCTGAACCGGCTGCGTCGGCGAAGGCCAGACGCGAGCCGTCCGGGCTGAATGCGGCCTTCACCGGCGTGCCCTGCGCGCCGCGCCAGCCCGCGACCAGGCGCGCGTCGGCTGCGTTCCACACGAGCACGTCGCCTTCGACGTCGGTGGTCGCGACGCGCGTACCCGACGGATCGAACACGGCGCCGAGCAGCGGTCGGCGCACGCGGTCCGCGCGCGCGGGATCGAGCACGAGCTCCGGTTCCGCCGAAGGCACGCGCCACGTCCGCGCGGTCCCGTCGTCCGATGCGGTCAGCACGCGCTCGCCCTGCGGGTCGAACACGACCGTGCGCACGGCTTCCGTGTGGCCGCGCATCACCGGCAGGAACGGGCGGTTCGCGCCGTACCACACGTCGGCCGTGTTGCGGCGCTGCCACGTGGTCAAGAAGGTCCCGTCCGGGCTCCAGCTCATGCCCGCGATCTGGCGCACCTCGCCGCGACACGTCCGCACCAGCGCGCCGTCCGCGGCGCGGAAGATCCGCAGCGCGTCGTCGCGCGCGATCGTGGCCAGCTCGCCGCCGTCCGGCCGCCAGGCGATGAGAACGATCGCGCGGTGCTCATGGTCGGGCAGCAGGAACACGTCGGCGCCGGTCTCCACGTCGACGACCTTCGCGCCCGCATCCCACGACAGCGCGAGGCGCGCGCTGTCGGGGCTGAACGCGACGCCGTGGAAGCGTCCGGGCGCCTCGAAGACGCGCAGCGGATCCGGATCGGAGCCGTCGAGGCTCCACAGCCGCGCGGTGCGGTCCTCGGACGCCGTCACGAGGAAGCGACCGTCGGCGCTGGCGTCGCAGGCGACGACCGCACCCGTGTGTCCGACCAGCACGCGCAGCTGCTCGCCGCTGTGCGCGTCGAACAGGCGCGCGGTGCCGTCGCTCTCGACCGTCGTCGCGCCCTCGGGCGGCTCGGCCGAACGCGTCAGCACGCGCCGCCCGCCGTCGACGAAGCGTGCTTCGGCCACGCTGCCGGTGTGGCCCGAGAGGCGCGCCAGCTCGCGTCCGTCGCGCGCATCTGGGA
>Ga0163152_10001256_pt1 | contig 40688 bp, 29 predicted proteins | sample OliLakLV19MP8IB2_FD_148635 | JGI IMG/M metagenome (GOLD analysis project Ga0163152, IMG submission 148635) | Freshwater microbial mat bacterial communities from Lake Vanda, McMurdo Dry Valleys, Antarctica - Oligotrophic Lake LV.19.MP8.IB-2 | ecosystem: Environmental > Aquatic > Freshwater >...
CGCAGCGAGTCGAAGGGCTGTTTGGTATCACGACGAGCCCTTCGACTCGGGCCCCGAGGGGGCCCTCGCTCAGGGTGAGGCTGCGGCAATCCTCACCCTGAGCGAGCGCAGCGAGTCGAAGGGCTGTTTGGTATCACGACGAGCCCTTCGACTCGGGCCCCGAGGGGGCCCTCGCTCAGGGTGAGGCTGCGGCAATCCTCACCCTGAGCGAGCGCAGCGAGTCGAAGGGCTGTCCGACATCCGAACGCCCTTCGACTCAGGGTGGGCTGTCCTAACCGCGGCCGTTCTTGTGTTCCAGGAGTCGCCGGTAGAGCGCGGCGGCTTCCTGGAACCGGCCGGCTGTTTCCAGCGCGGTGCCGTACGAGAACTCGATCGATGGGCGCTGCTTCGCGGTCGCGAGCTCCGTCGCCTTGCGCAGCGACTTGAGCGCGCCTTCGACATCGCCGCGCTCGAGCCGGATCAGCCCGATCTGCTGGCGCGCTTCCGCCGCGCGCTCCGGATCCCCGGCCGCTTTCTCGAACGCGGCGAGCGCCTCGTCGTTGAGGCCCATGTCCCGGTAGGTGAGACCGAGCTCGTAGTCCGACTTCTTCTGTTTCCCGAGATCCATTTCTCCGGAAAGTTCGAGCAACACATCCGCCACGGAAACCTGGTCCTGCGGTGCCGCGTCGATCTCGATGTTCGCGGCGCCGCCGAGGTCGAGCTCGAACTCGCTCTCGCGCTTCTTGGGTTTCGGCCTGGCGACTTCGGACGCCGGCACTTTCACGAGCGCGATCTTGGCGAGCGGCATCCTTCCGGGCGGATCCTTCGCGGCGCGATCGCGCGCGAGCGCGGCCTCCGCGGCCTTGAGCTTCTCGCGTATCTGCGGCTCCTTCGGGAAGCGCGTGGCGAGCGAACGGAAGATCGCGATGGCCTCGTCGAAGAGCTCCTGGCGCAGGAAGAACTCCGCTTCGTCGAGCTCCTCGCGAAGCTTCGCCGTCGGCCCGGTCATCGCCTCGATCACCTGCGAGACCTCGACGGACACCTCGACGAAGCCGGGCTGCGGCGTCGGCGGGACCATGTCGCCGATGCGCTGCGCGGGAACGCTGACCTCACCGGCAAGCACCTTGCGATGGAACGCGGCGAGCCGCGGGACGGCGGAGAGGCACTTCGGGTCCTTCGCGAGCGCCTGTTCGAGGTACTCCAACGCCTTCGCCTTCATGCCGTAGCGCAGGTAGATGTCGGCTTCGTTGAGCAGCCGCGCAACCGACATCGGTCCCTGGTAGGACGCGGCCGCGGGTGCGTCGTCCGCCGGCACCGCCACACGGCGATCGCGGCCGCCCTCGTACACGAGCGGTTCCTGCACCTCGTCGATCGTCCGCTCGGTCAGCGGGATGGGCGGGTCGAGCGCGTCGAGAGCATCGGGGTCGTTCGGATCGAGGCGCTGCACCTCTCGCCACACCTCGTCGCGCTCGGGCAGCCGCCCCGCGCGATCGTGGATCTTCGCGAGCTCGCGAAGCACCGCGAGCGCCTTCACGCGATTGCCGAGCGCGATGAACGCTTCCGCAAGGAGCGCGAGCGTCCCGGCGTCGTGCGGGTCGATGCCGAATGCGCCCTGCAGCCGCGCGAGCGCGCGTCGCGGATCGCGCCGGTCGAGATGGGTCCGCGCCGCCGCTCGCAGCGATGGCAGATCCTTCGGCGCGAGCGCGGCGATGCGATCGAGGACGTCCGCGAGCTCGGGCCCCGCGTCGCCCTTCTGCCGAAGCGTGTCGGCGAGGCGCTCGAGCTCGGCCTTCGCTTCACCGGCCTGGCCGCCTTGCACCATGAGCTCGGCGAGCTTGCGCCGCACGCGCGCGTTCTCCGGGCTGATCTCCGCCATCTTGCGGAGCACTTCCAGCGACTCGGCCGCTTTGCCCTTGCCGTCGAAATACGTCGCGACGATCTGGTACTCGCGCAGCGCGTCCGCGCGGCGGAAGAGCACCGCGTAGAGATCGCCGAGCTTCATGTGGAGATCGACGCGCTGCGTGTCGATCTTCACCATCAGCTCGTAGACCGCGACCGCGCGCGCGTTGAAGCCCTCCTTCACGTAGTGGGAGGCGACGTGGTCGTAGTTCTTGATCGCGTCCTCGGGCTTGCTCGTCCGTGCGAGGAGGCCGGCAACTTTGAGGCGGACCTGGATGTCGCCCGCGTCGTGCTCCAAAATCTTCTGGAGCTCCTTCACGGCGCGGTCGAGCTGTCCCCGCTGGACGTGTTTCGTCGCGTTCTCGAGGTGCTTGTTCTTGTTGACGGCGGCCAAAGGTCCGCTCGATCAGGGGGCGCGGGTCAGGATCGCGTTGAGCGGCACGTTCCCGGCTTTCACCTTCGTCGACGCGCTGAACGCGGCGGCGGGATCGCGCGGGAGGATCGCGGAGAGATAGCCGGCTTCGGCGCCGTCGGCGGAGAGGAGTGTCATCTCCACCCAGTAGCCCTCGGCCTTGTCGTTGACCTTCACTTCACGCGCGAGCGTGCGGATCTTCCAGCCGGCGAGGCTTCCCTTCGCGGCGAGCGGGCGCTCCGCGTTCTTCGCGTCGAGGTAAAGCACGAACCGCTCCTCCGCGATCTTGTCGCGCGTCGCGAACTCCAGGAAGGTGAGCTCGATGGGAAGCTCGGCCGCCTTCTTCGCGGGAGCAGCACCGAGCAGCAGGAGGGGTACGAACGAGAGCAACAGGCGGCGGTTCATCGCATCAGCTCCTTCAGGCGGTCCAGGAATTCCTGCTCGCACGCGACAGCATCTTGCGCCTCGGCGATCGAGGTCGCGGCCCGCGACAGCTCCTCGAGCGAGGTCGGCAGCCGTTCTTCGTTGGTGCAATGCGGCAGAGCGTAGGTCGCTTCGCGGTTCGTCTCTCGGTCGGCGAACGCGCCGCCGATCATGTGTGCGATCAACCGGGCGTTCGCCAGCGGATCGTTCGCGTCACCGCAGTAGCTCGCCGTCGTCGGCACGTGGACGAAACCGTGCTGGATGCCGGTTCCACGCAGCTTGTGGCCGAGCAGATACGCGGTGTTGTTGCACACGTAGTTCATGGAGTTGGAGACGTCGACGGCCTTCCGCTCTTCGGCGGAGAGCGCGCAGAACATCGCCTGCGCCGGGAAGCTGAACCCGAGCCGCGCGGGCGCGCCGGGAACGATCACGCGATCCGAGCGCACGTTGCCGGCGTTGTCGGGCGCGCCCGCGACGTCGTCCATGTTTCCGGCGGACGTCTCGAGCTGCACCTTGCAGCCGACCTCGCCGAGCGAAAGCACCAGGTCCGGCTTCTCGTCCATCCGGTCGAGGCACGCGAGCGCGCTCGCCGTCGCCTCGTCGTAGACGACGGGCAGCGTGCACACCGTGATCTCGATCCCCGGGAAGAGCTCCGGATGCGCCTTCATCATGTTCGCGATGCGCGTGGAGTTGTTCTCCTCGCGACCGTCGAACGGCTCGAACGCCGTGATCAAAACGCGCCGCTTCGCGGGCGCGTCCTGTGTGGTCTGCTGACCGCTCGCCGGAATCGCGAGCGGCGCGAGCGCGGCGGCAAGAATCGCGAGCGCGGCTCGCTTCACGGCGGCTCCCGTTCGTCGCCTTCGGCGAGTCGTCGCGCGGCGTTGGTCGCGGTCGTCGCTTCGGCTTCCAGACCGAGCCTCGTCGCGGCGGTCGCGAGATGCCGCCACGCTCGGGCCGAATCGGGGAAGTCCTGAACGAGGCTCACGAGCAGATCGTATGCTTCCCGGTCGCGTCCGTCTTGCAACGCGAGAAACGCGAGGTTCGTCCGGGGGGCGATCTCGCGCGGCGCGATCTCCAGCGCCCGCTGGAAGTAGCCGGCCGCGTCCGTGCGGCGGCCCTGTTTCTCGCGCACCATGCCGAGGAGGCAGAGCGCCTCCCAGTGTCGGGGCATCGCGGTGATGACGTCACTCGCGTCGGCTTCGGCACCCGCGAGGTCGCCCCGCTCGACGCGCACGCGCGCGCGAAGATAGCGGGCGTCGCCGGCCTCGGGGCCGCCGGTCGCGATGGCGCGTGCGTACTCCTTCTCGGCTTTGGGGAGATCGCCGCGCGCGTACGCGCGGTCCCCTTTCTCGAGCGAGTCCGTCTGCCGCTCCGGGAGGTCGGCGTGTTTGGGGACGCACGCGCCGAGCACGAGCGCGAGCACGACGGCGATCGGGACGGTTCGCGTCACCAGCTCGAGCCGGAGCCGCCGCCGCGCGAACGCCCGCCGCCAGACGACGACGACGATCGCGAGGACGAGCCGAACGAGCTCCGCGACGAGGTCGAAGACGGTCGCGTCCGCGGGGGCGTGGAGCGCGTGTAGGTGTTGCGGAAGGGGCAGCGCGCGCAGGACTCGTTCACCTGCACCTGGCCACCGTGGTCGTAGGTCGCGTTCACGAGCGTCGTGGACGTCGACTTCATCGTCCGGGCCCGGCACCCCTTGCAGTTCGAAAAGCCGGAGAACCACTTCGTGCTCGCTGCTGTGCGCGAGAAGGCGCAACCCGGGCAGACGTAGACCTTGTAGTCGACGGAGCCGAGGCGCTCCTCGTCGCGCTGCGCGTCGGTGAGGTGTTTGTCGTCGGCGAGCTCGTCGAGGAGGATCGTGTCCATCTTGCAGGTAGGGCAGCGTCGCATCCGCCGACCGATCCAGAAGGCGCCGAAGATCGTGCTCGCGCCGCCGCTCACGACCGCGAAGAGGGTCCCGAAGACGGCGAGCGCATCCTTCGCGGCGGAAGAGCTCGGCGCGACGACCGCCGGGATCGGCGCCGACACGCCGCTGGCGGGGACGAAGGCGCCGGTGACGGGGTCTTTCGTGAGGAAGTCGCGAGGCGTCGGTGCCGCCGACACGGCGGAAGCGGCGGGAAACGGCGCCGCGGTCGTCGCCGCGAGCGGCGCCACGCCACGGAGCTTCGTATCGACTTGTTCGAGGCCCGCGGCGATGCCGGCGCCGTAGTCGCCGCGCTTGAACCACGGAACCATCGTGTTTGCCTGCAGCGCGCTCAGCCAGTCGTTCGGCAGACGCGACTCCATGCCGATGCCGGTCTCCATCTCGAGGCGGCGCTGCCCGACGACGAGCAGCACGAGCAGTCCGTCGTTCCGTTCGCGGCTGCCGATGCCCCAGTGATTGAAGAGCGAGGTCGCGAACGATTTCGGCGAATCGGTGTTCACGTCGTCCACGGTCACGACCATGACCTCGTGTCCGGTCACGGCTTTCAGCGACGCGAGGCGGGTGTTGAGCGCCGACTCGACTTGCGGATCGATCGCGTTCGCCATATCGCTGATGAAGCCAGCGCGGCCGCGCGGGTTCGGGACGTCGGTGATGGAGACGGCGGCGAGAAAGACGAACGCGGCGTTGATCACGCAGCAATTGTACGCGAACGGGGCGCCTCCGAAGAGACGCCCCGCACGATGCTGGTTTGGCAGGTCTCGAAGTTCAGTCGCGGAGGATGCCCGCGCCGGACGCCGGGGCCACGTTCGTCGCCGAGCCGGCCACGCCGCCCGTCGTTCCCGAGTCGCGGGAAACGTTCGCGCCGCTCGCATCGCCGAGGCCGCGGGGGAAGGGGAGGATCGCGGCGACGACAGGAACGCCCTTGGAGCCGCTGGTCGCCTTGAACATCGGCGCGCCGGAGATGCGCTCGTAGGTCATCTTGCCGGACATCCAGATGGTGTTGAAATTCCGGTCCGCCCACTTCGGGCCGCTGACGAGGATCGACGAGCCGTTGTCGAGCGTCGCGGTGTGCGTCTGGCCGTTCATGCCGTGGCTAAGCTTCTCGATGCGGCCGCGCACCCAGATGTTGCGGCTGGCGTCGACGTGCAGCGTGGGCTCGCAACCGAGGCAGCGATACGAGACGACTTCGCCGCGGATCGTGACCTTCGCGCCTTCGAGGCTGGTGAGGCCGTACTGGTAGCCGTCGCCGACGAGGATCTTGCGGTCACCCGTGTTGAGGTAGACCTTCTGCGCGCAGCGCGCGTTCGGCGGGCAGTTCGGCGCGACGAGCTCGACGGTGCCGGTGACGAACTGGTTCGACTTGCCTGGCGCGAAGCCGCTCGCCTCGAAGTTCGTGCCGTTGCCTTCGCCCTTCACGGTGACGACCTTGCCGTCGAACGCCGCGACGTCGAGCGCGAGGTCACCCTTGATCGTGGTGTAGCCCTCGTCGCCGTTCTGTACGCGCACGACCGGAGGGCAGCCGGGGCAGCGGGGATAGAGGACCTGAACCTTGCCGGTGAGCTCGTACGTCGGCGCGATCGGATGGATCATCGGACCTTCGGACGACGGAGCGGCAAGGGCGGTGAAGGGGACCGAGAAGAGCACGAGCGCAGCGAGGATCCGGTTCATGAACAGCCTCCAAGTTCGATGTGGAAGCGGCACAGAGCAACGCGCATGCCGATGCGCAACTGCGCGTAACTGCGTGAGGGCGTACGCGCGGCAGGCGGATCCCATCCACCAATGGGACATCGGCGGGACATGGCCCCGGATTGCGCTCGGGGCAGTGGGACCGCGATGGGACACCCCGATTGGTAGCCATCGAACGCACTTCAGGCGTCTTCGCGGGGGGACGCCCGCCGTGGGCGACACGGCCCGCGCGCTGGGACTTCTCTGGAAGCCGTGCCTCGCCGCGATCGAGGGCGCCGTCGCGGCGGCGTGGCGCCCGCCGCAGGAGGAGGTTCGGCAGCTCTCGAACGACTCGTGGATCGCGATCCAGCGCTCGGCCACGCGACGGCTCGATGCGAGCGACTCCGCGTCGGCGGCGCGGCTCGATCGGCTCGTCGACTCGGCGGATCTCTTCCAGCAGATCGCGGCGGCGAGCGCGCTCGGCAAAACCGGCGGGCTCGCCGCGGTCGAGAGGCTGGCGGACGTCCGCTTGAAGAGCGCGGCGCGTTGTCGGTGGCGGTGGAAAGTGCATCCGGCGGCGCGTGAGCTCGAGGATCCTCGCGGCGGCCTTTCGTAGGCGGACGAGACCGCGCCGATGCCGGCCGCCCGACCGCGCCCGACCGGCGCGAAACGCTGAAAGCCCCTGCTCTGGCGGAGGGGACGTGCGCGGAGGTACCGTGGAATCGTGGAGCCGATCGTCGTCCTGATGTTCGCGGGTGCCGTCGCTGTGGCCGGCTTGGCGGTCGCCGCGATGCTGCGGGCGAACGCGGAGGCACCGAACAGTCCGACGGCCAAAGAGCTCGGTCTGAAATGGCAAGGCTCGCTCGATCCACGCTGGCAGGGGCAAGTCGGTGACGTGTTGGTTTCGCTCCAGGACATCGAAAAGGGCCGCGTGCGGATCGAGGTGACGGGGGCTCGTCGAAGCCTCATCGAATTTTCCTGCGAGGGGCTCAACGGCGATCTCTCCCAGATGTGGAAGACGGAGATCGAGCTCGGCGATCCGGAGTTCGACGATGCCGTCTTCCTTCGAGGAGACCTGGTCGATGCGCTCTTCGCGCTGGATGCGTCCATGCGCAAGGACATCGCGCTCGCCGCTCGCAGCGGAGCGTCGCTCCAAGGAATGACGTTCGCCTCGACGATTCCCGGTGGAGGGGGCGCTGCCGAGATGGTGCGGCGCTACGCCCGGATCACATCGAGCCTGTGCCGCTCGCCGAGCCTCCCCGATGCGGCCGCGCTGATCGAGCGGCTCGGGAGCGAGCCGCTCGCCGGGGTGCGGCGGTCGCTCCTCACGGCGCTACAGGGCTACCCGAAGGACGTCCTTCGGCATCGCGTAGCGGCTGAACCCGGACGCCAGCGTCCGGCTCGCAGCTCTGGAGTTGCTTCCGCCGGCGCGTTCACGAGAGGTGTTCGCCGCCATGGTGCGGGACGAACGGCTCGACCCGGCCGCGCGCGGGGACGCGCTGCGCCGCGCGGCGCGAATCCTCCCGAAGAGCGCGACGAAGGCGCTGGTTGCGGGATGCGTCGACGTGAACAAACCGGATCTGTGTCTCGCGGCGCTGGAGACGGCGCTCGTCGTCGGCTGGCGTCCACCGCACGAGAGGGTGCGACTCTTCGCGACGACGAAGTGGATCCCCGAGATCCAGGCGGCAGCGGCGCGATTGCTCGACGCGTCGGACGAGCCCTCGGCCGTCATCCTGATGGACCTGCTCGAAAGCGACGCGGCATCGCTGCGGCGCGCCGCCATCGAGGCGCTCGGCGACACCGGCGCGCTCGAGGCGGTGGAGACGCTCCTGCGGATGACGGGCGAGAATGCGCTCGCGCGCACCGCCATCGCGAAGATCCAGCAGCGCGAGGGCGGCGACCGCGGCGCGCTGAGCGTCGCGGTCGAAAACCTGCGGGTAGGAGCGCTCGGCGTCGACGAGGGTCCGGGTGCAGGCGCGCTTTCGCCGGCGGAGACCACCGAGCTCCCGGCCGCGCGACGCCCGCGCGGACAGAAAACCTGACGCGGCTCTGCTATAGGTACTCGCGATGTGCGGCCGGGCCACTCTCACCGTCGTCGACTACCCCACCCTCGCCGAGTCGCTCGGCGTCGAGGCGAAGCCCGAGTGCGCGGCGCTCTACAAGCCGCGCTGGAACCTCGCACCGACCGATCCGCATTGGATCCTGCGCCTCGCGGAATCCGGCAAGCGCGAGCTCGAGCCCGCGCGGTGGGGACTCGTGAACGAATGGGCGAAGGACCGCTCGCGCCAGGCGCAGCAGATCAACGCGCGCGCGGAAGAGGTCGCGAAGAAGCCGGCGTATCGCGAGGCGTACCGGAAGCGGCACTGCCTCGTGCCGGTCGACGGCTACTACGAGTGGGTCGGGCCTCCGAAGCGGCGCATGCCGATCTGGTTCCACCGCGCGGATGACGGCGTGATGCTGCTCGCGGGCCTCTGGGAGGACTGGAAGAACAAGGCGAGCGGCGAGGCGCGGCGGACGTTCACGGTGCTCACGCGCGACGCGAAGGGGCTCTCGGCGAACTATCACGATCGCATGCCGGTGATCGTGCCGCGCGCGTACGAAGACACGTGGCTGCTCACGGGCACGACGGAAGAGCCGCCCGCGTGGCCGGACTACGTGGAGCCGGAGCTGATGGCGAAGGAAGTGAGCCGCCGCGCGAACAGCGTGAAGAACGACGACGCGTCGGTGTTGGGACCGCCCGAACGCGAGACCTTGTTCGATTAGTACCCGGCACCTTCACCCTGAGCGAGCGAAGCGAGTCGAAGGGCTGTCCGCGATCCCAAGCTCCTCAGGCCAGCGTGCGGGTGACGCGCTCGACCGCTTCGTGGACGGTCTGCATCGAGAGGCGCTTGCTCGCGACTCCGATCAGAACCCAGCCCGCGGTCCAGAGAAGGAACGCGTTGCCGCCGGCGATCGCGAGGAGCGGAAGGAGCGAGAGGAACATCGCGAACGTGATGAGCGCCGGCGTCGCGTTCTTTCCGTAGGCGAGGACGCCGGCGAGCAGGGCGCCGCCGCCGAGGATGCCGGCGAGGGCGATGCCGGGCGCGATTTCCGGGAGCGAAGACACCAGGACGACCGACAGGATCGACACGGTGGCGGTGGTCGCGGCAGTGAGGGACAGCATCGCTCGACGGTTCATGCCCTCCTTTCAAGCAGGGCCCATGCCGGGCAAAACGACCGTAAGTGCCCGGAATCCCGTGGGCGCCATCGGGACATGGAAGCGACGTCTACCAGGTGGTGGGACCGGCCGTGCCCAGTCAGGCGGTCGCGGGGCGAGCGAACTTGGGACGGTGGTTCTTCGCGAAGTAGAAAAGCGCGAAGACGCCGACCGCGAACACGGCGATGCCGATGCCCTGGCTCGTCGTCACCACCTGGTTCGTCCACGGGATGTAGCCGCGCTGGTAGTCGCCGCGATAGAGCTCGATGAACGCACGCAGCGGCGGATACAGCATGAGGCCGATCGCCGTGACCTGTCCGTCAAACCGCTTGTAGCGCGTGAGCACGAGCCAGAGGACCCACGCGACGAAGAACGACTTGATCGCCATGTAGAACTGCGTGGGGTGCAGCGGCTGCCCCATGATCTCGCGCGGGTACACGAGAGAGCGCTCGTCGGTGAAGATCAGGCCCCACTTCGCGGCCTCGCCGGTGAGCACGCGGCCGAAGTCGTCGCCGGCCGAGACGCAGCCGAAGCGCCCGATCGCGAGTCCGAGGAAACATCCGGGCGCGAGCGCGTCGGTGAGGCGCCAGATCGGCTGCTTGTAGCGGCGGGCGTAATAGATGGTGACGAGCGTCGCGAGGATGAAGCCGCCGTACCAGACGAGGCCGCCCTGCCAGATCGCGAAGAGCTTGAGCGGCTCCTTGTAGAACTCCGAGCGCACGCCCTTCTGCGCGAGGTCCACGATGATGTAGTTGATGCGCGAGCCGAGGACGCCCGACAGCATGATCCAGAAGGAGAGGTTGAACACGAACTCCTGATCGAGGCCCCACCGGCGCGCGAGGCGCAGAGAGACGAGGATGCCCGCCAGAAAGCCGGCGCCCATCATCATGCCGAAGGTGTGGATCGGGAGGCTGCCGAGCTGGATCAGGATCGGATGCATTCCGCGCCGGATCCTATGCGATCCGTCACGACAGGCAACGCGAGTTTCCGGTGGTGGTTACACGCACCCTCGGCAAGCGCACCTTCCGTCGAGCGACATGAAGGGGCGACGTTTCGCACGTTTCGAGGATTCGCCGGCGAGCGTTTCGCCGGAATTGCGGAGGTGCGTGCGGCGGCACGCTCGTCGCTGCATTCGTGGTCATGCTCTCCCTCAAACATCTTGGCCTGGTCATGGTGGTTGCCGCGTCGGCTTCCTCGAGCGCGCACGCCGCCAACCCTCTCACTCCTCCCTCCGACTGGAGCGCGTACAACTCCGGCGGTCCGCTGCGCGGCGGCAAGGCCGTCACGCTGCCCGACGGTCGCAAGGGCGTCGTCGTCGGCGACTTCCGCGAAATCCCGAACGGCACCGCGTCGAGCTCGAACCCCGGATACTTTCGTTACGCGGTGATGGTGCCGAACGCGGGGCCCGTCGATGCGTCGAAGGACTGCCCGGCGTTCGGTCTGTCCGTCGTCACCGTGGAGTTCGTCGACGGCAAGATGTCGGTGAGCGGCGGCAAGGACGCCGACGCGATGATCGCCGACTACCAGAAGCGCCTCGGCGACTACCGGCAGCGCGTGCTCAGCGCGACGGCGGCAGGCCGCGACATCCAGGCGAAGGCCGACAAGATGTTCGCGAAATGGAACGAGCGCAACGACCGTTCCGTGAAGAAGTTCACGACGGTTGAGGGCTACACGTCGCTCGTCACGGACATGGCTCTCGCGGGCGTGGCGGACAAGGCGAAGAAGAGCCTGAAGACGACCGGCGACCTCGACAAGATCTTCAAGGAAGCGCTGATCGACGCGGCGAAGGAGAAGCTCTCGGGAGATCTGCCGCTCGGCGCGCCGGGCCCGAAGCCGGAGACGGCGGTCGCCGCCGAGCTCACGAAGGCGAACATCAAGGCGATCCTCACGCAGAAGCTGAAGGACGTGCCCGAGAACGGACGCGCGGAAGTGCTGACGAAGGTGCTCGTGCAGTTCGGCGCGCTCGCGATCGACGGCGACGGCGAGGACCTCGGCGAGGTCGCGTTCGAGGCGCTCGCGGACGTCGCGGTGGAAGTCGGGCTGTCGCGTTATCCGATCGCCGGACCGCTCGCGAAGGAAGCGCTCGAGCTCGGCAAGCAGCTGCGCGGCTACCTGATGACGATCGAGAAGCTCTCCGAGGCGGACGTCGAGTTCACGAAGGCGATGAACGCGTTCAACGATTCGTATGGTGCGCGCCAGGCGCTCACCCTGATGCAGAAGAACCGGAAGGACTTGCTGAAGGCGGCGTCGAACTCGCTCTACGCCGAGGATCCAAAGCTCGAAGACTGGCTCGTCGGTCGCGTCGCCGAGCGCATGGACGCGGACGAACGCATGATGGCGAAGCTCCTGAAGTCGCTGCCGCCGGATCCGAAGGCACCGGCGGTGGTGGGTCCGCAGGCGCCGGAGGATGCGACGAAGCTGAAGCCGTTCGTCGTGAAGGACGGCGAGCTCGAGAGCGCGCTCGACACGTGGCGGATCCCCGGTTTCATCGAGCGTGCGGGGCAAGACGTCGCGGTGTTCGAAGGCGAGCGGCTGAACCTCCGAGGCAAGACGTTCCGTGTGGAGCGCGAGGCGATGGGGCTGGGCAATGGGCGCGGGGATCGCGACATCCGGCTCTCGTCGGGCACGCCGGACTTGATGGGCGACATGCGGCGGATCTTCAGCGGCCCCGGCTTCGGTCATCGCGGCCTGGACCTGGTGCCTGCGCTGCCGCCGAAGCCGACGCTCGACGAGAAGCAGATGTTGGAGCGCGACTGCCGTCTGAAGCGGATGGCGGAAGCGGAGCGCGTGGTGCCGCGGATCGGCCCGCAGGTGCGGCAGCAGCGGATGTTCCGCTCCCTGCTGAACGACCTTCCGGAACCGACGCGCGGCCTCGACGTCTACCGCTTCGACAACACGAAGCCCATGCGGGTGGTGCCCCTGTTCGCCAAGCCCGCAAACGGCGCCGGCGTCCTCCGCGACTGATCTTCACCCTGAGCGAGCGCAGCGAGTCGAAGGGCTGTGCGAGAGACAGAGACTTCCGAGGACCTGCAGCCCTTCGACTCGGGCCCCGAGGGGGCCCTCGCTCAGGGTGAGGGTGGCCTTGCGGGGGGCGCGCGGCCTCTCTACTCTCGCTTCGTGCTCGCGTTCGCCTTTGTGCTGCTTCTCGGCGCTGCTCCGGCCGTGGCGTGTCACGACGGGCCGCCCGTCGTTCCGGCGGCGGAGCTCGAGAAGGCGCCCCCGTCCGTGGAGCAGGCGCGAGCAGGGACCGTTCACGACGTGGTCACGACGAAATCCAAGAAGGCGCAGAAGCTCCACGATCGCGGGCTCGCGCTCTTCCACTCGTATGACTGGATCCGCGCGGCCCGCGCGTTTCGCGAAGCGGCACGGCTCGATCCGGACCTCGCGATGGCGCGGCTCGGACTCTCGATGGTGGAGAACGCGCTCGATGATCCGGCCGCCGCGCGCGCCGCATGGAAAGACGCGTCTTCGCGCGCAAAGAAGGCGTCGAAGCGCGAGCGGGCCCGCATCGAGGCGTGGGGGCTCGCGCTCGACGGGCTCGACGCGACGGAGGGCGCGGATCGCTTCGCGACCTATCGCGCGGCGCTCGATGCGGCGCTGAAGAAATGGCCGGACGACGCGGAGCTCCTGCTCATGCGCGGCAACGCGGCGGCCCCGCTGCCGCCGGGCATGAGCCCCTACCAGTCGGCGGCGAGCGTGGAGTTCTTCGAACGCGTGCTCGCGAAGAACGCGTCGCATCCCGCGGCGCATCACTATCTGGTGCACGCGCTCGAGAACGACGGGAAGTTCCCCGAGGCCGAGCGGCACGCCGCCGCGTTCGCGAAGCTCGCGAGCGGCGCGCCGCACGCGATCCACATGCACGGCCACGGGCTCATGCGCATCGGCAAGATGTCCGAGGCGATCGCGCGCTTCGAGGAAGCCGATCGCACGGGCGCCGCGATTCGCGCCGCCGAAGGCATCGCGGATGCGCACGACTGGCATCACTCGCACAACCTCTCGCTGCTGACGTCGGCCTACCGCCACGAAGGGCGCATGAAGGACGCCGAGGCGGTGCTGCGCCGGCTCGCCGCGATCCCCGCGCTCGGCGACGACGCGGAGATCGATCGCAAGGACCTCGCGTCGTTCTTGCTCGGGCGCGGCCGCCACGCGGACGCGATCGACGCGGCGAACGAGCTCGGCAAGAGCCGGCTCGCGGAAGTCCGCGCGATGGGCCATGCGATCGCGGGCGAAGCGCTCCTCGCGCTGGGGCGCACGGTCGAAGCGAAGGCGCGTCTCGCGGACGCGCAGCGCGAGCACGCGGCGATCGCCGGCGACCTCGCGTACACGCGCGCGTGGATCGCGTCGCTCTACGTCGACGAGCTCGCGCTCGGCGTGCTGCTCTCGGCCGGGCGTTTCGAGGACGCGCGCGAGACGGCGGATCGCCTCGTCGAGAGTCACCGCGCGATGCGCGGGCCGGACGGGTGGGCGCAGGCGCTCTTCCGTCTGGAGCGCCTCGCCGCCCTCGCGCGCGAGACCGGCGACTGGACGCTCGCGGAATCGGTAGCGCTCGCGATCCGCGAGCACGATCCGTCGTACGCCGGAGGACACCTCGCGCGAGCCGCCGTCGCGCGTCACGCCGGACACGCCGACGAGGCCTTGCGCGCCGAGGTGTTGGCACGAAAAGCGTGGCCGAAGGCCGATCCCGGGCTTCTTTCGCCCTGAGGGAACTCCCCGGCGGGTCCGGCGTCTGGACGCCCATGCCCGATGAGGACAGGTGCGCCCGCGTCAGGAAGGTGGCGGTAGACTTCGCGGCGCGGGGGTGGGCATGAAGTTTGGGTGGGTCGTGGCCGCGGGAGTGCTGTTCGCGGGGGGCGAAGCGTTGGCGGATCCGTGCGGGATGGTTCCGCCGATCTACGTCGGGCAGAACGGCGCGACGATCAAGCGCACGGGCCCGCAGAAGACGTACGTCTTCTTCAAGGACGGCGTCGAGGACATCGTCTTGCGTCCCGGCTACTCGGGGAACGTCGACGAGTTCGGGATGCTGGTCGCGCTGCCGTCGCCGCCGGAGCTGCGCAAAGTGCCCGACGAGATCTTCGCGCACATCGCCGCCGCGGTGGATCCGCCGGAGATCGTGATCGACCTGCGCCCGCGGCCGAAGCCTTCGATGTCGATGCGGGGCCTCGCGCCCAGCGCGAAGAGCGGTGGATCGGCCGGGCCGGTCCCGGAGGACGTCGTTCGCGTGCTCAAGCAGGAAGCGGTCGGGATGTACGAGGTCGCCGTGCTCGAAGCGGGCAGTCCGAAGGCGCTCGAGAAGTGGATGACCGAGCACAAGTTCAAGTACCCCACCGGCATGGACTCGGTCACCGGCGACTACGTGAAGCTCGGCTGGTGTTTCGTCGCGGTGAAGACGCGGATCGCCGAGAAGGGTCCGACCGATCCGAAGCCCGGCATGAAGGAGAAGCCAGCGGCGGGCAAGGCGGCGGGCGCGCCGTTCGGCGGCTATATCCAGGGCATGGGCTTCCGCTTCAAGACGGAGAAGGCCGTCGTCCCGATGCGGCTCGCGACCTACAACGACGCGGACGATCGCCGCCAGATCGTCTACGCGTTGACGACGAAGCCCGTGAAGTTCGAGGGCGTTCCCGAGACGCGCGTCGTCCGCCAGCTCGAAGGGAAGCGCCTGCGGAAGAACGTGACGGAGCTCCTGCCGCTGCGGATCCTCGGCGGAACGTTGAAGGACGTCCCGCCCGCGCGGCTCGAGGCGCTCAAGCCGTCGCGCAATCCCGTGCCGCACAACGGGCGCGCGAAGGAGCTCTTCTCCGGCGATCTGCTCGCGGCGCGAACGGGCGAGCTTTCGCTCGCGCACGAGGAAGAGGAGAAGGAGCTGCTCTCGATCGGCGAGCGGCTGATGCTGCGCGGGCCGGAGATCGACAAGCTCCACACGGAGGAGCTCGAGAAGGCGCGCGCCGAGATCACGGAAAAGGCGCTCGGCGATCTCGACGCGATGACGTTCACCGTCGTCGACGGCGAGTTCCCGTTCGAGTGGATGCGCGACCACAACCTCGAGCTCGCCTCGTACACGATGCCCACGGACAAGAACCTCCCTGCGATCTACGACGCGGTGCGGCTCGGGCCCGGCGGGCCGAAGGCTGGCGTGCGCGTCGAGGGCGACACCGAAGTGACGCCGGCGGCGCCGGGCGACAAGAAGAAGGGCTGGTATGACACGCTCTGGGAGTGACGTGACGAAGCGGATGGCGTTCGTGATCGCGTCGCTGCTGGGAGGGACGGCTCTCGCGGATCCCTGCGGCATGGTCCCGCCGGTGTACGTCGGCGAGAACGGCGCGGGCATCAGGCGCACGGGCCCGCAGAAGACGTACGTGTTCTTCAAGGACGGCGTCGAAGACATCGTGCTGCGCCCCGGCTACTCCGGAAACGTCGAGGAGTTCGGGATGCTCGTCGCGCTGCCGTCTCCCCCCGAGCTGCGGAAGGTGCCGGACGAGATCTTCGCGCAGATCGCGGCCGCCATCGATCCGCCGGAAGTGGTGATCGACCTGAATCCTCGCGTGTACAAGATGTCGAAGGGCGAGGGGCGATCGAAGTCGAGGTCAAGCGAGTCCGACGAGAAAGCCGAAGACGTGGTCCGCGTCCTCAAACAGGAAGCGGTCGGGATGTACGAGGTTGCCGTCCTCGAGGCCGGCAGTGCCCGCGCGCTCGACAAGTGGATGACGGAACACAAGTTCAAGTACCCGGCCGGGATGGACGACGTCACTAACGATTACGTTTCCAAGAAGTGGTGTTTCGTCGCGGTGAAGACGCGGATCGCGGAGAAGGGTCCGACCGATCCGAAGCCCGGGATGAAGGACAAGCCGGCAGCGGGCAAGCCGGCGGGCGCAACGTTCGACGGCTACATCCAGGGGATGGGCTTCCGCTTCACGACGCCGGCGGCCGTGGTGCCGATGCGCCTCGCGACCTACAACGACGCGGACGACCGGCGCCAGATCGTCTACGCGCTGACGACCGAGCCCGTGAAGTTCGAGGGCGTGCCCGAGTCGCGCGTGGTGCGGCAGGTGTCCGGCGACCGCTTGAAGAAGAACGTCACGGGGCCGCTGCCGCTGCGCATCCTCGGCGGGAAACTGAAGGACGTGCCGAAGGACCAGCTCGAGGCGATTCGGCCGCAGCGCGATCCGGCGCCGCACAACGGCCGCGCGAAGGAGCTCTTCGCGGGCGACTTGCACGCGGCGAAGACGAAGTCGCTCTCGATGCCGCACGAGGAAGAAGAGAAGGAGCTCCTGAACATCGGCGAGCGCCTGATGCTGCGCGGGCCGGAGGTCGACGCGCTCCACTCCGACGAGCTTGCGAAGACGCGTGACGAGATTTCGAAGACGGCGCTGGCGGATCTCCCGCAGATGACGTTCACCGTGATCGATGGGGAGTTCCCCTTCGACTACATGAAGAAGAACAACCTCATTTTCCGCGCGTACCGGATGCCGACGGACAAGAACGACGACGTGTCCTACGACGCGAAAAACGCCGGACCGGGGTGGAAGCGCGACGGCGTGCTCGTCGAAGGCGAGATCGACGCGGCGACGAAAACTCCGGTCGACGCAACATCGACCGGGGGCAAGTCCTGGTACGACAGCCTGTGGGGGAACTGACGATGCGAGTTTCGATCATCACCGGAGTTTTTCTCGTACTCGCGAGCACGGCCGCGCACGCCGACCCGTGCGGGATGGTGCCGCCGGTCTACGTGGGCGAGGGCGGCTCCACGATCAAGCGCACCGGTCCGCAGAAGACCTACGTGTTCTTCCACGACGGCGTGGAGGACATCGTGCTGCGGCCCGGCTACTCCGGAAACGTGGAGGAGTTCGGGATGCTCGTGGCGCTCCCGTCGCCGCCGGAGCTGCGCAAGGTGCCCGACGAGATCTTCGCGCAGATCGCCGCGGCGGTGGATCCGCCGGAGGTCCTCATCGACCTCAATCCGATGCTTTACGAGATGTCGAGCTCGGTGAGCTCGCTCGCGGGCGCCGCCGACAGCGCTCCACGGAAGGAAGACGTCGTCCGCGTGCTGAAGCAGGAAGCGGTGGGGATGTACGAAGTCGCGGTCCTCGAGGCGGGCAGCGCGAAGGCGCTCGACAAGTGGATGACGGAGCACAAGTTCAAGTACCCGAAGGGGATGGACGACGTCACGAACGATTACGTTGCCCTGAAGTGGTGCTTCGTCGCGGTGAAGACACGGCTCGCGCCCAAAGCGCAGACGGACCCCAGGCCCGGCATGAAAGAGAAGCCGGCGATCAAGGGAGGTGGCTCGTTCGACGGCTACATCCAGGGCATGGGCTTCCGCTTCAAGACGCCGAACGCGGTCGTGCCGATGCGGCTCGCGACGTACAACGACGCGGACGACCGCCGCCAGATCGTCTATGCGCTGACGGCGATGCCCGTTCGCTTCGACGTCGTTCCCGAGTCGCGAGTCGTCCGGCAGGTCGCGGGCGACAAGCTGCGCCGCAACGTCACCGGTCCGCTCCCGCTACGGATCCTCGGCGGCAAGCTCGAGGACGTGCCGAAGCACCAGCTGGAGTGGGCGACGTCGCAGCGGGACCCCGCTCCGCACAACGGACGCGCGAAAGAGCTCTTCGCCGGCGATCTGCATGCCGCGAAGACGAAGGAGCTCTCGATGCCTTACGAGGAAGAGGAGAAGGAGCTCCTCAACATCGGAGAGCGCCTGAGCCTGCGCGGCCCCGAGATCGACGTGCTGCACACGCAGCAGCTGAGCGCGGAGCGCGAAACGCTCGCGAAAACGGCGCTTGCCGGTCTCGACGCGCTGACGCTCACGGTGATCGACGGCGAGTTTCCGTTCGACCACATGAAGAAGAACAACCTCACGTTCAGCCGCTACGCGATGCCGAAGGACAAGAACAACGACGTCGCCTATGACGCGAAGAACGCGGGTCCCGGCTGGAAGCAAGACGGCGTGCTCATCGAAGGCAACGTCGACCCCGTGACGAAGAAGGTCGACGGGAAACCGGCCGGCACGAAGTCGTGGTACGACACGCTCTGGGGGAACTGACTCGCATGAGAATCCGCGCCGTCGCAGGTCTGTTGTTCGTTTTCGCCGGAGGCGTCGCGCACGCCGATCCGTGCGGCATGGTCCCGCCGGTGTACGTCGGGACTGGCGGCCAGGAGATCAAACGCATCGGCGCGCAGAAGACGTACGTGTTCTTCAAGAACGGCGTCGAGGACATCGTGCTGCGGCCCGGCTACTCCGGAAACGTCGAGGAGTTCGGGATGCTCGTCGCGCTCCCGTCGCCGCCCGAGCTGCGGAAGGTGCCGGACGAGATCTTCGCGCAGATCGCCGCGGCAGTGGATCCGCCGGAAGTGGTGATCGATCTGAATCCGATCCCGCCGCCGATGCCGATGTCCGCCCCTGGCGGAGCGAACCGGGGCGGTGCTCCAGAGCCGGACATGACGGTGCGGGTTCTCAAGCAGGAAGCCGTCGGGATGTACGAGGTCGCGGTGCTCGAGGCGGGCAGCGCGAAGGCTCTCGACAAGTGGATGACGGAGCACACGTTCAAGTACCCGGCCGGCATGGACGCCGTGATCAACGATTACGTCGCGTCGAAGTGGTGTTTCGTCGCGGTGAAGACGCGCATCGGACCGAAGGCGCAGACCGATCCGGTTCCCGGCATGAAGAACAAGCCGAAGACCGAGAAGCCGCCGCTCGCCTCGTTCGACGGCTACATCCAGGGTATGGGGTTCCGCTTCACGACGCCGAAGGCCGTCGTGCCGATGCGCCTTGCGACGTACAACAAGGCGGACGACCGCCGCCAGATCGTCTACGTGTTGACCTCGGAGCCGATCAAGTTCGAGGGCGTGCCCGAGTCGCGCGTCGTTCGCCAGATCGAGGGCGCGAAGCTTGGCAGGAACGTCACGGGACCGCTGCCGCTGCGGATCCTCGGCGGAACGCTCGCCGACGTTCCGAAGGAACAGCTCGAGTGGATCAAGCCGCAGCGTGAGCCGGGACCGCACAACGGAAACGCGAAGGAGCTCTTCGCGGGTGACCTGCACGCGGCGAAGACGAAGGAGCTCTCCCTCGCGCACGAGGAAGAAGAGAAGGAGCTCTTGAACATCGGCGAGCGGCTGATGCTGCGAGGCCCCGAGGTCGATGGGCTGCACGCGGCCGAGCTCGCGAAGTCCAAGGAAGAGATCGCGAAGAAGGCGCTCGCGGATCTTACCGGCATGTCGCTCACGATCGTCGACGGCGAGTTCCCGTTCGAGCTGATGCAGAAATCGAATCTGACCTTCGCCGCCTACCGGATGCCGAAGGACAAGAACAACGACGTCGCCTACGACGCGAAGAACCTCGGTCCCGGCTATGCGCGCGAGGGCGTGCTCGTCGAAGGCCACGTCGATCCGGCGACGAAGAAGGTCGACGGAAAATCGGCGGGCAGCAAGAACTGGTACGACACGCTGTGGGGGAACTGACCGCATGAGAATTCACGCCGCTGCAGGGCTGCTGCTCGTTTTCGCGGGAGGCGTCGCGCACGCCGATCCGTGCGGCATGGTTCCGCCGATCTACGTCGGCGAGAACGGCGCGACCATCAAGCGCATCGGTCCGCAGAAGACCTACGTGTTCTTCCACGACGGCGTCGAGGACATCGTGCTGCGCCCCGGCTACTCCGGGAACGTCGACGAGTTCGGGATGCTCGTGGCGCTGCCGTCGCCGCCGGCGCTGCGCAAGGTGCCGGACGAGATCTTCGCGCAGCTCGCGGCCGCGGTGGATCCGCCGGAGGTCGTGATCGACCTGCGGCCGCAGCCCAAGTATTACGAGGACGACATGATGTCGATGGCGCCGTCAGCCATGGGCAGCGGCGATGGCCCGCCGCGCGAAGAAGAAGTGCGCGTGCTGAAGCAGGAAGCGGTCGGGATGTACGAGGTCGCCGTCCTCGAAGCCGGGAGCCCGAAGGCGCTCGAGAAGTGGATGAGCGAGCACAAATTCAAGTACCCGGCCGGCATGGACGACGTGGTGAGCGACTACGTCAAGACGCGCTGGTGTTTCGTCGCGGTGAAAACGCGCATCGGTCCGAAGGCGCAGACCGATCCGGTGCCCGGCATGAAGGACAAGCCGAAGACGGCGAAGCCGGCGGGCGCGATGTTCGACGGCTACATCCAGGGCATGGGTTTCCGGTTCACGACGCCCAAGGCGGTCGTGCCGATGCGGCTCGCGACCTACAACGACGCGGACGAGCGCCGCCAGATCGTCTATGCGCTGACGAGCGAGCCCGTGAAGTTCGAGGGCGTGCCGGCGGAGCGCGTCGTTCGACAGCTCACAGGGACGCGGCTGCGGAAGAACGTCACCGACCCGCTCCCGCTGCGCATCATCGGCGGCACCCTGAAGAACGTTCCGAAGGAACAGCTCGAGTATGTGAAGCCGCAGCGCGATCCGGCGCCGCACAACGGCCGCGCGAAGGAGCTCTTCGCGGGCGACCTGCACGCGGCGAAGACGAAGGAGCTCTCCCTCGCGCACGAAGAGGAAGAGAAAGAGCTGCTGAACATCGGCGAGCGCCTGAATCTGCGCGGGCCCGAGGTCGATGTGCTGCACGAGCAGGAGCTCGCGAAGGCGCGCGAGGAGCTTTCGAAGAAGGCGCTGAGCGGACTCGACGCGTTGACGTTCACGCTGATCGACGGGGAATTCCCGTTCGACTACATGAAAAAGAACAACCTGACGTTCACGCGTTACGACATGCCGAAGTCGAAGAACACCTCGGTGCAGTACGACGCGGTAAACGCGGGACCCGGTTACGAAAAAGAAGGGATCGTCGTCGAGGGCGACGTCGATCCCGTGAAGAAGACGACCAACACGCCGGGCAAGTCCTGGTACGACACGTTGTGGGGGAACTGAACATGCGGCGACTACTCGTAGTGACCTTGCTCGCACTGGCGCCGCTGGCCGCGTCGGCGAAGACGACCGCGGAGCTCGCGGCGAAATTGTCGGATCCGAAAGGCGCACAGGCCGCGCTCGAGGAGCTGATCGCGAAGAAGCAGGAAGCGGTGCCCGCGCTCATCGGCGAAGCGATGGAGGCGAAGGACATCGAGGCGCGCGGATGGGCGATCGCCGGTCTCGCGGAAATCGGCGGCGCCGACGCGGAAAAGACGCTCGTGAAGCTCACCGACGACGCGAAGGCGCCGATGCTGGTGCGCACGTGGGCGGCCGCCGGGCGGATCAACATGGCGAAGAGCCTCGACGAGATCGCCGCACTCGCGTCGCTCGCGCAGACGTATCCCGCGGTGAACCGCCCGCTGACGATGAAGGTCACGGCGCTGGCGGCGGGCGGAAAGATGAGCGCGGAGACGTTGCTGTCTCTCGCGGTGACGAACCCGTCGCTGCAGCAGATCCTCGCGGAGCCGATCATGAACGTCGGCATCGACCCGCTCGTCGAGGTGATGGCGCACTCGACCAACACGAAGAACGGCGACCTCCGGCAGCAGGCGGCGGCGTATCTCGGCGCGATCGCGGGCCGGCAGGGCAAGGCCGGCAACGAGCTCGTCGGCGACGCGGTGGCGAAGGTCTACAAGTTCGACCCGAACGCGAAGGACGTCCCGTGGGCCGGCGGCCCTCTCTACGTGCCGAACATCGGATGGGACAAGCCGTTCGCGACGAAGCTGACGCGGACGCTGGTCGCCTGGCACGTGTGGTGCGGCGAGAAGGGTCGCGAAGCCGACCAGAAGAAGCTTCACCACAATCTCAACAGCTACAACCTGGCGGTGCTCGTCGGCTATCAGTTCCCGGGCTGGGGAACGGAAAACGCGGACTGGCTTCCCATCTGGGGCAAGGCCGTCGGCAAGAAGGAAACGGCGAAGATCCTCGAGGAGCAGGGCCTCGAGAACAACCCGAAGTACAAGAAGGTGCTCGACTCGCTATGAAAGTGATCCTGATCGCGGCCGCATCGCTCGCGCTGGTCGCGGGTTGTGCGCCGAGGAAGCCTCCGATCGACCCCGCGAACGTACGCGTGTACGTGCCGGAGGCGACGGGCACGAACAAGAAGCCCGGTTGTCAGGGCACCTGCCAGGTCACGAATCCCGAGGTGCTGACGCCGGCAGCGGCCGACATCATGCTCGCGAAGGTCATGGCGATGCCCGTGGGAACCGACTCGCTGGAGCTCGACACGCTGCTCTTCCACGACCACGAGACGCTGCACCGGCTCGACGCGAAGTCGACGCCCAACGGCGCGACATCTCAGTCGGCGCCGCTCCCCAATAGCGCGGAATGGGAATCGTTCATCCGCAAGGAGCTCCAGCGGAAGGACGTCACCGTGACGATCCGCGTCGTCGATGCGACGGGCGCCGAGCGCGCGACCATCGTCGAGCACTGGGTGATCGGCGAAAAGGGTCACCACCTGGTGACCGAAGTCGTGGGTGTTCCGGCCTTCGAAGCGAGCGGCACGCTCGTCAGGGTGGGCCGCGAACATCTATGGGTACGAATGTGACTCGACGGGCTCCAGTTCGGAGCCGGGCCGTGGTTCACGGTCCAACAGAGTGGCGGCGAGTTTCAGGACATTGGTCGCGTGTGGTTGACGGACGGGCGGGGACCTCTCGCCGAGTCGCGTGTGCAGATGAAGGTGGTGCTCCAGGCGCCGGGTAGCGCATCGGTCGCGAAGCACGAGCCGCATCACTGATTCACGCAGCGGCGAAGCACGAGCGGGGCGGCCTTCGGGCTGCCCCGTGGCTATTCGTTAGCATTCGACTCTGGCTGCGCTCTACCTACTCGGCGATGGCGACGGTTCGGCCGCAGAATCGGGCGTGCGTACCCGCGTCCTGAGCCGCGCGGCAACATGGTCGATCTGCGCGAGAGCCTTCTCTTTTGTAATCAGCGATTCTCCGGGTTGTGGTGTGTATCCGACGACCCACTTCTCGACCTTCTCGCGGATCTGCTCAATCTTCTGCAGCGCCCCTTGCTTCGGTGTGGTCTTTGCGGTCATCTTTTCAAAGGCGTCGATCATGTTGAGAAGCGCTTTCCTTCGCTCATCCGGGTTTTGATCAAAGGCGCGGCTTGGAATGTCCTCGATGACCCCTCGCAGGGTCTGGCTGAGCGGATCAACGTCCAGCAGTACCTGGTCCTTGTGCTTGAAGCGCACGATTGCGGTCGCCGGTGGATACAAGAGCTTGAGTTGGAGCAGAACAAAGCGGAGCGGCTGCTCCTCGCCCTCGAGATCCGTTGAAAAGTTGTATCCCAAAGACGTTCGGTCGAGCACGTTTCCGGCGTCATCGACCATCTCAACCGAATACCGGGCCTCGGGTCCGTAGAGTTCCCCTTTCGGTTGGTCGGTCACTTTTCCTTCAGGGAACTCACGCATCTTGTGGATCGAGACGACGCCGTCCTTCGTCAGTTCCCCAGAGATCAAGAGGACGACCGGATCAACACCGACCTTCAGACGGCCAAGCAGGTGCTGGTAGGTGTCGCGATCCGTCCAGACCCTCGGAGCGTCCACTTGTATTTTTCTCGCCATCAAATTCTGCGAGCCGGGAAAGGGGACGTCACACAACGGAAAATCGTCGACCAAGTGGTTCTGGCAATTCACCCAATAACCGAGGGGACTCGGGAGCGGTGATGGCAGCGAGAGCCAAGGAGGTGGCGGATTCGTAGCATGCAGGAGGCCGTAGGAGTGAATCAACTCGTGGGCCTCATAGGGCCTCAATGGGAAAAACCCCGCGTCAGCTCCGCTTACCGCAACGGTTTGGTCAGCGAGAGCGCGGATGAAAAATCCCTTCACGCCGGCGCGGCAGACATCCGGAGGGTCTACGCAGTCCGCTGGAATGGGGTACTGGTGATAGATTAGATAGTTGGCCGGAAACATCATGATCGCCCGATCGGCGGTCGGCGAGGAGTCTGCTCCTTGCAAAAACGCTCGCTTGATGTCATCGACAATTCCTGTGCAGGTGTCGACGGTGGAGCCGGTGCACTTCGCGCCATTCCCTGGAACGACGCAGGTCTCGCAGTTCTTCGGGAGGTAACCGTCGGGTCCAACGGGAAACGCCGCCATTGTGAAAGCGTCACTCGATGCAACCGCCTGTTCATAATACAGAGGATCGAGCCCCCCATAGTCGGCCGGATCAGCGTCACAGGGATGACCGGGTAGGCAGGAGACCTGCGTGTAGACCGACTCGAGCAGCGTCTCCTTCACGGGCAACGTTCCCGAGGTTCCCGTGTTGTTGTTCGGATCGGATTCGATCAGCGTATCGACGGCTGCGAACTCGGCCGACACTTTGAAGGAAGCGAAGGCGATCGGCTCCTGCCCCAACGGCGGGAGGCCCTGAAGATTGGCCGACGGGACGCTTCGCAGCCCGCTCCTGGCCTGCGCGGTCGAGCAGGGATCGGCCGTCGGATCGGTCTCGGCGCTCGGAAAGTAATACCTCTTCGGAGTCGGGCACCCCGGAGGAATCGTCACCGCCTCAGTGAACGTCTCGTTCGGGAAGGGGGGACGCTCAATCGTGAACGTGACACTGGCCTTGATCGGCGAGGAGAACGTGTTCACCAGGTCGAGCCGGAGCACGGTGTCCTTGCCAGCCACCATCGTGTCGGCGCCACGCACGGATTGAATCGGTTCGACCTCAGCATTCAGGATCTCGAGGTCGCCGGCGCAGTCTCCGACGGCTCCCGAGGCGCCCTGGATGATCACACCAGCAACAGCGCTGCATAGACTGATGCTCACGTCTGCCTCCGCAACCTTGGGGTCTACGAGTGAACCGAAATCACCGCCTGATTCCGCGAAGGCATCGACGGTCCAGAAAGCCTTCAGCCGGGTGCCCATCTCCAACTCGCCAGGCACCCGCACGTCCTTGAGCGTGTCCTCGTTTCCGTCGACCGAGAATTGTTCGCCCTTCTCTAGGATCACGGTCGCGGAGGCACCCTGCTTTCGTAGCACCTGCAAGCCGAGGACGAGCCGCGAGAACGGCGGGTTCTGGATCGTCCGCCGATTGCGGACGCGAACGAACACGGGCACTCGCGTTCCCGTCGACAGGCCCGACGTTCCCGGGAGCACCGTGTACGTATCGAACGCGACGGGAAACGCATACCCCGCCGTAAAATCATCGGGCGTGCCTCTGGACGCCGCGGTACGCGCGTGCAGCGTCCAGTCTTTGTCGTTGACGAGCTGTACGCTCGCTTCGGCCCAGGGCCCGTCTTCGCGACTGCCGCAGTTCACCGCTCGAGGAGGAGTCGAAGTCCGACCCAGACCGTCGGCGAAAGGATCGTTGAAGTATGGCGTGCAGAAAGGGCCGCTTTGCGCCGATACGGAGGCCCACGCTCCAAAAAGCTCAGGCCCCGTCGCCTGGAACGGCCGCACCTCCACCGTCACCCTCGCCGAAGAGCTCTGCCCGTCGTCGTCCCGCAGGGTGTAGGTGAACGAATCGAAACCCGCGAGATCCGGCGCCGGCATGTAGGTGATCGTTCTGTCGGGATTGACCTGCGCGGTCCCCATTGAGGCCGGTCCGACGGTGACCACCACCGGCGTGTCGCCGAGGCCGCTGTCATTGGCAAGGACTTCGATGATGGTTCCGTAGCCTTCGTCCGTCGCCGCGACATCCGCGACGGCCACAGGCGTGTCGTTCACGTTCGTGACGGTGATCGTCGCGGTCGCGATATTGGAGAACGACGTGCCGTCGCTCAGGCGGTATTGGAACGTGTCCACACCGAAAAAATCGGCGACCGGCGTGTAGGAGAAGCCGCCGTCCGCGGCGAGGGTCAGCGCTCCGTGCTCGGGACTCTGGAAGATCTCGACGATGGCGGTGTCGCCATCCGGGTCGTTGTCGTTCGCGAGGACGCCCGCGGCGGAGGCGATGGCGAGTGTCCCGTCCTCGGACGTCTGGAATTCGGGGTCGTCGAGCGCGACGGGAGCGTCGGGAGCACCGGCGATGGTGATGTTCACACTGGTGGGAGACGAGAGGAGATCTCCGTCGCCGGCGGCGTAGGTGAAGGAGTCGGTGCCAAAATAGTTGGCGCCCGGGGTGTAGGTGAACGAGCCGTCGGCGGCCAAGCTGAGCGAACCATGCGCCGGACCGAAGAGAAGCATCGCGGCGAGGGTCGGGCTGTCGAGGTCGGAGTCGTTGGCAAGGACACCGAACAGCGCGCCAACGATGAGCGGCGTGTCCTCGGTCGCAATGAAGGCGTCGGCGGCGGACGTGGGCGCGTCGTTCACCCCGACAACGGTGAGAGTGACTGTCGCGGGCGGGCTCTCCATCGACCCGTCTGTGGCGACGTAGCGGAAGGAATCCGTACCAAAAAAGTCGGCTTCCGGCGTGTAGAGAAAATCTCCCGCCGCCTGTAGGAGAAGAGTCCCGTGCGCCGGCCCCGAAACGAGCCGCGCGGTGAACGCATCGCCCTCCGCGTCGAAATCGTTGCCGAGGACGCCAGGCGCCGGGACGCTGAGCGACGTGTCTTCGGACAGGGAGTAGCCGTCGTTTGCGGCGAAGGGCGCGTCGCTCACGCTGGTCACGGTAACCGTGAACGTCTGCGTGGCGCTCGTGTCCACGCCACCGTTGAGGACGCCCCCGCTGTCGGAAAGCGTCACGGTCACCGTCGCCACACCGAAGGCGTTCGCAGCGGGCGTGTAGGTCAGGGTCCCCGTCGAGCTCACCGTGGGTTGCACGGAGAACAGGCTGCTGTCGTCGGTGGCTGCGCTGAAGGTCAGCGCTTGGGCCGATTCGTTCGCGGGTCCCGCGCTGATCGACGTCGCCCCCGCTGCGACAGTCTGGGCGCCTGCGTCCTCTGGCAAGACCTGGTTCGCCCCCGCAACGAAACTGGGCGCGTCGTTCACCGGCCTTACCGTGAGGAGAAGGGTCTGCGCGGCGCTCATGCCCCCGCTGTCCGAGAGTGTCACCGTCACCATCGCCACACCGTTCGCGTTCGGCGCCAGGGTGTAGGTCAGGCTTCCCATCGAGTCCACCGCCGGTTGCGCGGAGAAGAGGCCGCCGTTGTCGGAGGCCGTGCTGAACGACAAAGTCTGGGCCGACTCGTTCGCCGGCCCGGCGCTGATCGAGGTCGCCCACCCCGCAACATTCTGGGCGGTCGCGTCCTCCAGCACGATCTGGTTCGGCCCTGTAACGAAACTGGGCGCGTCGTTCAGGGTCGCCACCGTGATCGTCACCGTGACGGTCTCGAAGCCGGGACTGGGTGTACTTCCAGAGCCGGCTGGAACCAAGGCATAGGCGAACGAGTCGGTGCCGAAGAAGTCCGCCACCGGGGTGTAGGCGAAGCTTCCATCCGGCTGGAGCGAGAAAGAGGCGGCTTGGGAGGGAGCAGTCGCCACCACGGCCTTGAGTGCGAGTCCGCCGAGGTCGTCGTTGGCGAGCACGCCGGGCGCCGCCACGAAAAGGGATGTGTCCTCGTTGACCGAATAGGCGTCGGGGAACGCGGGCGCGAGGCGGATCCTCGCCAGGAACGCGTTCGTGGCGCTTCCCGTTCCGGTCAATCCCGCGACGGCGAGCTGCGAGCCGCGAAGTGCAATCCCGTGCGCCTGATCGGCGTCGGAGGTCCCGAGAAACGTGGTCGGCGCCACAGGCACGGGCGCCGAGGGGCTCACAGCGAGCGTAGCGACAAATGCATCCGACGCGCCGCCCGCGTAGGGCGCGAGAGAACCGGCCACCGGGAACGAAGCGTCGTTCGTGTACCCCGCGACATAGACGCGCGAGAGGCTCGAGCTGTAGGCGATCGCCGTCGCGTGGTCGTCTCCCTGCGGGCGTCCAAGAACGAGCTCGTGGGTGAGAGCGCCGGTCGCGACGATCTGCGCCACGAAGGGAGAGGTGGGCAGCGTCCCCAGCTCGCCGAGCGAGACGACGCGGTTTCCGGCGAGAAAGATCGCGTCACTCGCGGCCGTCCCAGACGCGAGCGCGACGCCGCGCTCTCCGGCGCTCGTTCCGTGGAAGCGGGACCATTCGAGGGACAGGGAATTGCCGACAGCGAACTTCGTGACGAACGCATCGCCGCCGCCCGAGTAGGTCGTGCCACTTCCGAGGGAGGGGAAGTTCGAGGAGAAGGTCGTTCCTGCGACGATCGGGATCGACTGACTGTCGAGAACGACCGCGGTCGCCTCGTCATCGGCCAAGCCTCCCAGGTAATACGCCGCCTCGAGGTCACCGGCGGAGGAGAAGCGAGCGACGAACGCGTCCATCCCGCCCACGTGCGTCCCCGCGAGCGGAAAGCTGGCGCTCTCGGTCCGGCCGACCACAACGATGTCTCCGGCGGCTGCAGCAGGGCTGGTCGCGACGCCCTGCGCTCGGTCGTCGTCACTGCCGCCGAAGTTCCTCGCGAAGACCACGCCCGACCCGTCGGCGTCGAGCTTTGCCACGAAGGCGTTGGGCTCGCCGAGCATCGTGGCAATGGGGATCGTCGTCGAGCACGGGGTCGGGGCGCTTGCGAAGTAGCAGTTGGTGGTCCAGCCGGCCACTACCGGTCGAAGGAGCGAGTCGAGCGCAATTGCGGTGGCCGCATCGGAAGCGAGGGCATCGATCCCTCCGAGCGCCGTCGACCAGACGAGAGCTCCGGTCGCATCGCGCTTCATCACGAACGCGTCGCGCGCGCCGAAGAACGACGAGACCGTCTGATCAAAAGCGCCCGGAGTGGTCGGGAAATCGCTCGAGCGGGTGTGGCCGGCGACGTAGGCGTTGCCGGCTGCGTCGATCGCAACCGCGGAAGCGGCATCGAGCTCCGAGCCGCCGATGGAGAGCTGATAGGAGACCACGGGGTCGATGAAGATCTCGCGTTCCGGGTCGAAGAGTCCCAACGCCAGGCGCACCCTCGGGCCGTCCAGCACGTACTGCACTTCGACGGGGTCTTCCCCTTGCGTTCCGATCTGCCATGCGACCGGCGCTTCCAGGAGTAGAGGGCCGACCGCTGTGTCCAGGACGGCGTTGCCGTCGCCATCCACGAATGACGGCGTCGCTCCTTCGACGAGAAGAGCGAGGGCGGTGGAAATCGGCTCCGGGTGACAGGCACAGGTGCAACTCGACTCGGCGGCCGTCGCTCCCCGCGAAGAACAGGTCGACGCCGGGAAGCGCGGATGCGTAGCGTACGCGTCCGAACGCGGCGACCTGGGTGACGAAGGCGTCCGGGTCGGCGCCTCGCAGGTAATTCGAGAGTCCCGGCAGCGGATCCTCGGGCGAAGGCTCGGACGGCTGGCCGCCAACAAGCGAGAGCCGCACGGCGGTTCCCATTGTTTCGTCCGGAGCGATGGCCGGCAGCAGCAGTACGGCGCCCGGCTCGTCCGTGAGGAAGACGTGGTATCCCGCGCCGCGCCCTCCGAACCGCACCTCGCCGGACCACTGACCCTCATTGGCCTCGAGGCGGAGAGCGTCGGGCGCAAGTTCATCGAATGGCGGGACGATCTCGACCGCCGAGGCGAGTGTGCCCATCGGAGACGTCGCACATGCGGCCGAGAGAAAGGCGATGGAAAGCAACGGGCCAAATGGGAGAAACGCGGTCGTCGCTTTTCTCGCACACCCTCGCTTCGATGGTCGGCGCCATCGTGGTGTCCTCGTCGTCGCGAATCGCTTCCCCAAAGCGTGTGAACGTTTCATCGGCCCCCATGTTTCGACAAACTCACTGAGGGCCGTGCCGCCTCTCAACCCGAGTGTCTCCTCGACCGTATGGAACGAGGAGAGTCGCGGTCTTTGCCAACTGACCACCTGTCGCCAGGTGGGTCGCCCTTGGGCAAGCTCTCAGTAACTACAAATCCTACGCTTCCAAGAGCACGTGGTCGAGGTCGCGCGCCGTCCGGGCGCGATCAGAAGCGGCTTCGGGGGGTTGCGTCATCCGGCGTGAGCGACGGACGCAGGAACTCGATCGCCGCGCACAATGATTCACAGCCTTCGGGCAGGCCCGTTCGAGTTCGAGATCCACTCGACCCGTCCTTGTCCGGGCGAAGGCTTCCGAGAAACGACCCCACGACTCGCGCGAATGGAAGCTCATGCGTGGAGCGTCCGGTTTTCAGCCGTCGAGCGGCTCGAGTGCTTTCACATCCTGGACGACCTGCCACGCCGTGGCGAAGGACGAGTAGGAACGGCGCGCGATCTCTGCGATCGAGGAATCGGGGGCACTCTCATACGCGGCCCACGCGTCTGCGCGATATGACGGGCCGATGATCAGACGCGCGCGATATCCGCCATGCCGGCGTGCGAGCACGCCTGGCGTGAGCACGTCCGAGGCGCGATCACGGAGCACGCCCGCCGGGACGCGAAGCTTCGACCCGGCGAAACGCGCGTCTTCCCCACGCCGGCCGATCTGGAAGTCGTTACCGACACGGAGCAGATCGAGGCGCGGTCCGCCATACGCCCGCAGCAATCGGGCGAACCGACGGTCCGGCGACTTCCAGCGGGAGAGCGCCGACCAGTAGGCACGAACGCGCGCGGAGTCGTGATCCGAGACCAGTCGGATCAGCCGGTCCGCGTTGATTCGCGGATGGTGCACGCCGAACCAGGTCGTCAGGATCGCGAGCACGCGGAGGTCGTCTCGCTCCGATCCCTCGTAGGAGGCGGCGAGCAGTGTGTCCTCGATGTTCGCGTCGGCGATCGGAGTCGTCGCGAAGTTCATACCGATGGCCGCCATCCTGCCCGTGAGCCGATCTCCCGACTCGAGCTCGGCGGGAACGATCTTCCGCCTAAACGCCATGACCGATCCTCTTCGCGAGGTCGGCGAACGTCTGCCGAGCATGCGCGGGCCAATCCGGATTCGCGTCCTGTCGTTCGACCCACTCCAGTGCCTGCGAAAGCTCCGTCTGAGTAGGCGCGAGAGCGATGCAATCGGCGATGTCGATTCCTCGGTCGCACAGCGCGAAGAGCTTCGTCAGGAGGAGGTCGCTTCGGCCCAGGCTGCGTATCGAGAGGGCCGCGCCCTTGAACGCAGGCGTGAGCCGAATTTCCAGCCAGCCGGAAGCACGTCGATGATCGAGATGGGACCGTTGTTGAGCCAGTCGTCTGCGAGCGCTTCTCCTCGCGCGCGAGTCTCGCTCGCGAAGACTCGAGAGGCGTCCGCGATTGACGGCGGAATCGTGGGACTGACGACGTCGCAGTCCTTCGTCGGTCTCGACACGATGCCGAGCAGATTGAGGATCGTGCCTCCGACGACGACGGCGTCGAAGCGAAGCCCGCGTTCGCTGAGGAACGCGTCGAAGAGCCGGATGGTTTCGATCGGCTGCACGGTATCAATCTAACTGATACCAGCGAGAGAGCTCAACGACGTCCTCCTCCAGTAACTCGACGAGCCCTTCGACGTAGCTCCCTCAGGGTGAGGAATGGCCGTGCACGCTCCAAGCCCCCGCCATGCGGGGGCTTTTTCGTGTCCGGTCCCGTTGCGGATTGCGGGGGTCGTGTTTATAGTCCGCGTCTCGCTTCTTTCTCGCGGGGATGGAGACCTACAAGTGTCGGAAAACAAAGGTAAATTTTCGGTCCGAATCAACCTCGCGGCGTCGGGTGACGACGACGAGAAGAAGAAGAAAAAGGACCCGAAGGAACCTGGCGAGAAGAGCGAAAAGGACGAGAAGGACAAGCCCGAGAAGCCCGAGAAGAAGAAGCCCGCCGGCGGATCCATCCGCGCCCGCGAAGGCTCCTCGGCGTCCGGCGCTTCCCAGCCCGGCAAGGAAGACGACCTCGAGCAGCACGAGATCCCCGAGATCCTCCCGATCCTCCCCGTCCGCAACATGGTCCTCTATCCGTGGGTCATGGTGCCGATCCTCGTCGGCCGCGGAAAGAGCGTCCGGCTCATCGACGACGTGCTCCTCAAGAGCAAGGTCATCGGTCTCGTCGCGCAGCGCGATGCGGAGAAGGAAGACCCGACCGCCGACGATCTCTTCAAGGTCGGCACCGCCGGCGTGATCCTCAAGATGCTGAAGTTCCCCGACGGGTCGCTGCGCGTGCTGATCCAGGGCATGAAGCGCTTCCGCGTCGAGACGTTCGTGGAGAGCGAGCCCTACTTCAAGGCGAAGGTGCAGCTCCTCGAAGACGTCGTCGACGACGACAAGGAGCTCCAGGCGCTCGTCCAGAACCTGCGCACGCAGTTCCAGAAGCTGATCGAGCACTCGCCGATCATCCCGGCCGAGGTGCAGATCACCGCGATGAACATCACCGCGCCCGGCAAGCTCGCGGACTTCGTCGCGACGCACCTCTCGATCGAGCTCGCCGAGATGCAGGGCCTGCTCGAGACGTTGACGGTCAAAGAGCGCCTGCAAAAAGTCACCGTTCTGTTGACCCGTGAACTGGAGGTTCTCGAGCTCGGCTCAAAAATCCAGTCGCAGATCAAGGACGAGATGGAGCAGAAGCAGCGCGACTACTACCTGCGCGAGCAGCTGAAGGCGATCAAGAAGGAGCTCGGCGAGGACGGCAGCGAGAACCAGGAAGTCGAAGAGTTCCGCGAGAAGATCAAGAAGGCCAAGATGACGGCCGAGGTCGAGAAGGAGGCGAACGCCGAGCTCGATCGCATGAGCCGCATGCATCCCGACGCGGCCGAGTACACCGTCTCGCGCACGTATCTCGACTGGCTGACGGCGCTCCCGTGGCAGCGCGGCACCGAGGACCACCTCGACATCAAGGAGGCGCGGAAGGTCCTCGACCAGGATCACTACGACCTCGACAAGGTGAAGGACCGCATCCTCGAGTACCTCGCCGTCCGCAAGCTGAAGTCGGACATGAAGGGCCCGATCCTGTGCTTCGTCGGCCCGCCCGGCGTCGGCAAGACGTCGCTCGGCAAGTCGATCGCGAAGTCGCTCGGCCGCAAGTTCGAGCGCATCGCGCTCGGCGGCATCCGCGACGAGGCGGAGATCCGCGGCCACCGCCGCACCTACATCGGCTCGCTCCCGGGTCGCGTCATCCGCGCGATCCGCAAGTGCGACACGAACAATCCCGTCATCATCCTCGACGAGATCGACAAGGTCGGCACCGACTTCCGCGGCGATCCGTCGTCCGCGCTCCTCGAGGTCCTCGACCCCGAGCAGAACAACACCTTCACCGACCACTACCTCGACGTGCCCTTCGATCTCTCGAAGGTCATGTTCATTGCCACGTCGAACCAGATGGACCCGGTGCCGCCCGCGCTGCGCGATCGCATGGAGGTCCTCGAGATCCCCGGCTACACGGATCACGACAAGCTCCAGATCGCGAAGAACTACCTCGTGCCGAAGCAGACCGTCGAACACGGTCTGACCAAGGATCACATCGAGATCACCGAGGGGGCGCTCGCAAAACTCTGCAAGGACTACACGCGCGAAGCCGGCGTGCGAAACCTCGAGCGCGAGGTCGCCAGCGTCTGCCGCAAGATCGCGAAGAAGGTCGCCGAGGGCGAGACCCAGAAACACGTGGTCGGCGAGGAAGACATCGCGAAGCTCCTCGGTCCCGAGAAGTATTTCGCGGATTCCGCCGAGCGCACCGATCGGCCCGGCGTGGCCATCGGCCTCGCGTGGACGGCGGTCGGCGGCGACATCCTCTTCATCGAAGCGACCAAGATGAAGGGCAAGAAGACCTTCCGCATCACTGGCCAGCTCGGCGACGTGATGAAGGAGTCCGCCGAGGCGGCGCTCTCCTACGTGCGCAGCAAGGCGCGCGAGCTTCGTCTCGAGGAGGACTTCTTCGAGAACCTCGACATCCACGTGCACATCCCCGCGGGCGCGATCCCGAAGGACGGTCCGTCGGCCGGCGTCACACTGGCGACCGCTCTCGCATCGCTCCTCACGGATGTGCCCGTGAAGCCGCACGTTGCGATGACCGGCGAGCTCACGCTGCGTGGCAAGGTGCTCCCCGTCGGCGGCATCAAGGAGAAGATCCTCGCGGCGCACCGCGCCGGGCTGAAGGAGATCATCCTCTGCGAGCGGAACAAGAAGGACCTCGACGACGTGCCGGCCGACGTCCGTGCGGAGATGACGTTCCACTACGTCACCGACGTCGACGACGTGCTGCGCATCGCGCTCGGCATCCCGATGACGCCGCTCACGCCGGCAACGACCGGTCCCGCGATCGCACGCAAGCCGCCCGCCACCGCGTGACGTGACGGCCGAGTCCTTTCGTTCAGCGACGCTTGGTGATGTGATCGCCGGCGTGGGGGACGGGGCTCTGGCCACGCGTGGGGAGTCGCGCATGGGGGACGACGCGACGCGTCGCGTCCTCCAGCTCGCGCACGACCCCGCGAAGTTCGAGGGGCAACCGGACCTCGCCGCCGGCCGCGATCTCGCCGGTCGCTCGTCGTATCTCTTCCGCGTGAACGACGACGGCGGCTGGCGGGTGGTCCACCTCCGCCTCTGGCGCGGACGGGGCGGACTCGCCGGCATGACCGATCGCTTCCGCACGTCTCCCGGATTTTCGATGTGGGCGAAGGCCACGGCACTCGTCGACGCGGGCATCGCGACGCCGCGTCCGCTCATCGTCGCGGAGCGGAAGCCCGGCGCGCTCGAGTGGTCGTGCTTCGCGAGCGAACAGCTCGACGCCGCGATCGGCCTCGACCTGGTCCTCCAGCAGGTCGCGTCGTGGAACGAGGCGCGCCAGACGAACTTCGCGCGCAACCTCGCGGTCGAGTTCCGGAAGCTTCGCCAGAAGAAGCTCGGGCTCGACGACCTCGAGCCCTCGAGCTTCCTCGTGCGCGGCGTTCCCGATTTCGAGTTCGAGCTCTTTGTCTGCGAGCCCGAGCGCACCTTCGTCGGCGGCGAGATCCCGATCGCGCACATCGAGAGCCGCATCCTCTTCGGCCTGCCGCCGAAGGCCGTGAAGGCGTTCTTTCACGGGCTGGGGTAGAGTCTCCGAGCCGTGGCCCGTATCGACGCCAACGCGATGCGCATCGAAGCGAAGGTCGTCTACGCCGGTCCCGCGGGCGCAGGCAAGCGGACGAATCTTGCGAAGCTCGAAGCGGAGATCCCCGGAGCGCAGTGGCTCCGTCCCGGCGAGCTGGTCGCGGATCCCGATCCGCGTTTCCTCGTCGTGAGCCTCGGCCAGATGAAGGGCTACACGCCCGCGTTTCTCGTGCGTGCGCTTCCCGACGACGCGGCACTCCGCGAGCAGTGGCTTCTCAAAGAGGACGATCTGGTTCCCGACGCGATCGTGTTCGTCGCCGACTCCGATCCCGCGAAGGCCCCCGCGAACCAGGCGGCGCTCGCCGAATTGACCGCGCTCCTCGCGAAGGGCGGCGTTCCGCCAGCCGATATCACGTGGGCGTTCCAGTGGAACAAGCGGGACGTCGCGGGCGCCACGCCCGTCGCGTCGCTGGCCGCGCTCAACGCGTCGGGCCATCCGGCGTTCGAGGCCGTCGCGACGAACGGCGTCGCCGTGAAGGACACCTTTCTGTCCGTCGCGAAGAAGGTTCTCACCGGGCTTCGGAAGTAGCACCTGCCGCGGCAGTTTGCGGCCGAGTCGTAGGGCTTGTGACCTCGCGCAGCCCTTCGACTCGCTTCGCTCGCTCAGGGTGAGGGTAGTGGTCGCGCGTCAGTCGCGGAGCATGCCGGCGCCCTGCGCGGGCTTTGCTGCGGCAGCGGGGACGGGCGCGGCGTTCTTCGTGCCGTCGTCGCGCCCACCACGTTCGCGTCCTTTGCACCTGATCGATCGATTATGACGAAGCCGGCTCCTCGGTTCCCGAGAGGAAGTCGTCGAGCATGGCCGCGTCGACCGGCTTCCGGAAAACCGCGTCGACGCGCGAGAGCTGGTCGGTCTTGAGGCCGCGGATGTCGGAGCCCGTGACGACCGCGAGCGAAGCATCGGGATTCGAAAGGCGGAACGACTTCGCGAGATCCCACCCCGAAATGTCGGGCATCACGATGTCGAGCAGGGCCGCGTCGAAGTGCTGCCCGTTCCAGAGCTCGATCGCGGAACGCCCGTCGTGGGCCACCCTCACTTCGTAGCCTTCCTCGCCCAACACCTCCGCGGTCACGCGCGCATTCTCGATGTCGTCGTCGACCACGAGGACGCGGCGCGCCTCCGGGCGAGGCGGGCAATACGCCGGCGTGATGGGACCGTCGACGGCGGGCTTCGACGGATCCTGCAGCGTGCGCACGCGATCGGCGGCACTGCGGAGTGCGCGCTCGACTTCGTCGAGGTGCGCCTGCATTGCCGGCGAGCCGTCCTTCCGCAGCAGCCCGAGCTTCAGCCGGAGCACGTTGAGCGAGTTGTTCAACGCGAGTGCCGTCTCGGTCGCGTTCGCGACGAGCCTTTGCTGCTGCCGCTCGCGCAGCACGAGCTCGGTGCGATCCTCGAGCGTCTGCACGACGCCGTAGGCGTTTCCGGTCGTCTCGTCGACGAGCGGGGTCGCGTTCATCTCGAGAATGACTTCGGTGCCCTCCGGATGGCGGTCGATCACCATGCGCACGCCGAAGACGCGTCGGCGTTCCTCGATCGCGAGCACCCACGGCATCTCCGCCGCGCGGAACGGCGTGCCGTCCGGATGCCGTGCGCGCACTTGCGTGAGCAGCAGCCGCAGCGCTTCCGCCGCTTTCGCGCCGACGAACGCACGCGCCGGCAACCCGACCAGCCGCGTCACGGCGGGCGTCGCGAACGCAACCATCCCGTCGCCATCGACGAGCAGGATCCCGACGTCGAGGTGGTGGAGCACCGATTCCATCGCCGCCGCTTCACGGAAGCGGACCTCTTCGGTGCGCAGCGCGCGCGCGTACGCGGCGAGCGCGGAGCCCGTCGCCTCGCCGATGAGCGTCGCCAGGAATCCGGCGATCGCCGGATCGAGCCCGCCCGTCTGGCGCACGACCACCCGCAGAAGCACTCCGTGGAGCGAGGCGAGCTCGCGCGCGACGTCCTCCGGATCGAAGCGCTGCTCGTAGCGGTAGATCCCGTGAGGGCGCACCGCTTCGGCGAAGAGCCAAATCGCCTCCTCGCCGCGCTCGCGCAGCAGCCGACCCAGCTCGGTGACGAGGGCTTCCAGTGGGCGCCGGACCTCGCGCCCCGGAAGGTCCACCTCGTGGAGCTCGGCGCGCAGCCGTTTCGCCCAGAGCCGGACGATCTTCTCGTGCTCGTCTTGCACGATGGCGGCGAGCTGCTCCGCAGGATCGGCAAGCTGGCGAAAGAGGCGCATGACCGACGCTTGGACATCACGCGCGCGAGTTCCATCTCTCCTCCAGGAAGATGACGTTCGACCCGGACTCCCCTGGAGACCTCCTCGCGTCGCGGCCGAAAAGCCGCGGTGCGCCCGTGTCCAGCGCCGTTTCGACGACGGCGATGGCGCATCTTTTCCGCGGCGAGATCGCGCGTTCCGACACCTGGCGCACGCGGCTCGACACGACGACGAACTGGGCGCTCACGGTCAGCGCCGCCGTCCTCTCCGTCTCTTTTGCCGACCAATCCATGCCGCACGGCGTGATGTTGATCGGCATCTGGATGGTGCTGTCGTTCCTTCTCATCGAGGCGCGGCGCTACCGCTACTACGACCTCTGGATCCATCGCGTGCGCCTGATGGAGGACGGCTACTGGGCGCCGATGCTCCGTGGTGAGCCTTCGGATCCCGACGCGTTGCGCGAGCTCGCGCATGCGCTCTCGCGCCCGCAGCTGCGTCTTTCGCTCGCCAGCGCGGTCGGCACGCGACTCAACCGGACCTACGGACCGATGCTCGCCGTGCTCGTCGTGACCTGGTTCGCGAAGGTGCACCGGCACCCGGTGCCGGCAAACACCTGGCGGAGCTTCTTCGACAACGCGCAGTTCGGCGTCGTCCCCGGCGCGGCCGTCTTCGGCGTGATGGCGCTTTTCACGCTCGTTCTCGGACTGGTGCTCGTCCTCTCGATGATCGCGCGTCAGCCGCAGGGTGAGCTCAAACCGCGCCCGCGCTCGTCGAGCGCGCTCGCCGTATGGCGGTCGCTGCTGCGCCCCTACGGTGCGCCGTCGCCGCGCCTGCGCCGGCCGCGCCGCGTGCAGTGAAGCGACCGCGTCGCACGGACCCCGGCGACTGTGGACGTCAGTTCTCGCGGTCTTCGGGGAGGATGAACGCTGGACGCTTCTGCGCCGCCGCGTAGAGGCGCTTGAGCTCGTCGACGTCATTCGAGATGCGCACAAGGTCGAGCACCTGTCGCAGCCGCGACGCGCGGCCGAGGCGCGAATCGAGGCGCGCGAGCGTGCGCGTGAGGATGTAGACGCGCTCGCGGTTCCGTTTGAGACGCTTGCGCTCGCCGAACATGCCGTCGTTGTAGACGTCGTGGCCGTTGTCGCGGATCGCGATGTTGAGCTCGTGCACGTCGAGATCCAGCTGCCCCCGCATCTCCTTCACTTCCAGGCGAAGCTGCGTGTCGCGCGCGAGCTCCTCGTCGAGCTTGCGGGAGAACGTCGCGTAGTCGGTCGCTTTGAGCTCCGCGAAGAGCGTCGCGGGATCGCGGGCGGCGGCGCCTGTTCCGTCGATTGGCGCGAGCAGCGACTCGAGCGCGGCGAGCGCGGCGAAGTAGTCCTCACGCGCTGCGCGCTCCGCCGTGAGCGCGGTGCGCGGCGGAACGCGCTGCGAGTCCGGCAGCCACGGGAGGAGCTCGTCGAGCGGCCGGCCGTCGATGCGCGACGGGTTCACCTTCATGCCGAAGATGCGGCGCAGCGTGGGATACACGTCGGCCGTCCGTGCGAAGGGGATGTCCACGCCGCGCGCGACGTCGGGCCCGGAGATCACGAGCGGCACCACCATGTCCTCGCGCCCCATGCCACCGTGGCTCGATTCGTAGCCGCGCAAGCGGAAGTGGTAGCCCTCGCGCGCGGTGACGACGATGTCGCCCGCGCGATCGCCGTCGAAAAGCTGGAGCAGCTGCGTCGGCGCGTCGGGGTAGAGGCTGTCGGCCGTCGCGTTGCCCCAATCGTCCGCGGCGTGGAAGCGGCCGTCGTTCACCCATGGCGCGAGCGCCGGTAGCTCTGCGTATCGGAGCGGATCGGTTCCGGCCACGACGGCGTAACTCATGTAGTCGACGCCCTCGAACGAGCGCCGCGTGAGGACGCCATGCCGGCCGCCCGACGCGAGCACGTGGACGACGTCCGGCGGCTCGGGCACGAGCGCGAACTCGATCGCCTTGTTCTCGGCGATCGTGCCGACCAGGTCGATGCGATCGCCGTCCGCGTTCGGGAAGCTCCGCAGGTCGTCGAGCGTGACCGGGTTCCGCCAGTCCTTGCCCTTGTTCAGGTAGATGTTCGCCGACGTGATCGCGATCTGGCTCGCGAAGGTGTTCACGTTCGCGGCGTAGAACCCGCGCGGGCGAAGCCCCGCGTCGCGAAGGAGCTTCGGGATGCTGACGAATTTTCCGGTGCGGTGCTGGCCGTGGTCGGACCCCAGAACGATGTAGGTCTTCTCCCAGATGCCCGCCTTCTTCATCAGCTCGACGATCTCGCCGACCTCGCGATCCTCGATCGCGAGCTCCTTCTCCAGTTCCTTGCTCGCGGTGCCGAAGTGGTGTTGCGCGACGTCGTGTCCGAGGAACGTCGCCATCGTGAAGCGCGGGATCTCGTCCGCGGGCCGGTCGTAGAGCACCTTGATTCGCGCCGACGCGTCCATCGTGAGTCCGGTGGAATCGTGTGTGATGAAGTACCACGCGGGCCGGAAAAACGGATGCGTCGGACTCGCGCCGGGGATGTCCATGTGGAACGGTTCGTAGACCGCGCCCCGCGGCAGGTCCTCGAGGTCGTCCATCAGGTTGTCGGGCTGCGCGAAGAGCTCGTCGGGATGGTTCGGCCCTGTCTTGTTGAGGAGGTCCTCGCGGATCGCGAGCACGTCGAAGGTCAGGTAGTCCGTCACGCGGCCGCTGCTGCGGTCGAACCAATCGAGTCCGGTGATGCCGCTGTGCCCGGGAAAAAGTCCGGTGAGAAACGATTGATGGCCCGACGTCGTCACCGAGGGGAATGTCGTGATCGCGGTGCGCACCTTCGAGCCGCGCTCGAAGATGTGCTTCTGCATGTTGGGGAGCTTGCCGGCGGCCGCTGCTCCGTAGACCACGTCCGCTCGCGCGCCGTCGAGAATCAGCAGGAGGACGTAGACGTCGCGCACCGGCTCCTTGCCCGGATCGGGCGCCGCCTCTCCGACCGGCACGGTGAGCTTCGCGAGGCCCGGATAATACGGCTTGCGGTGGAAGCAGCCGGAGAGCGCGAACGGCAGCAGCGCGGCGAGCGCGGCAGCGCGGACTCTCAAGCACGCACCACGTGGGTGCCGGCAAGGTGGTCGTGGAGGCCGCGCTGCACATCGCTGAAGGCGGTCCATAAGAGGCCGAGACCGAACACGGCCGCCGCGAGAAGGAACG
>Ga0163152_10001257_pt1 | contig 40660 bp, 30 predicted proteins | sample OliLakLV19MP8IB2_FD_148635 | JGI IMG/M metagenome (GOLD analysis project Ga0163152, IMG submission 148635) | Freshwater microbial mat bacterial communities from Lake Vanda, McMurdo Dry Valleys, Antarctica - Oligotrophic Lake LV.19.MP8.IB-2 | ecosystem: Environmental > Aquatic > Freshwater >...
TCAGTGCGACCTTGCCGGTGGGACTGGAGTTGGCGCGCGTTGCCGATCAGCCCAAGGCGGTGCGCAGCTCGATCGCCGAATTCGTTCGCACCTTGGCCGAGGCGGTATTGATCGTGCTGGTGGTGAGCTTTTTCTCGCTGGGTTTTCGGACCGGAATGGTCGTGGCTTTGTCGATCCCGCTGGTGTTGGCGATGACCTTCGCCAGCATGAAGTTCTTCGGCATCGGCCTGCACAAAATTTCGCTGGGCGCATTGGTGTTGGCGCTCGGGTTGTTGGTCGATGACGCCATCATCGCGGTGGAAATGATGGCGGTGAAGCTGGAGCAGGGATTCGATCGCGTGCGCGCGGCAGCGTTCACCTACTCCACCACTGCGTTCCCGATGCTGACCGGTACGCTGATTACTGCAGCGGGGTTTCTGCCGATCGCGACCGCGCAATCGGGCACCGGCGAATACACGCGCTCGATCTTCCAGGTGGTGACGATTGCACTGTTGCTGAGCTGGATCGCCGCGGTGATCCTGATTCCGTATCTCGGCTACAAGTTGCTGCCCGAGCATGGTTTGGCCGCTGGGCAGCACGCACAGGCGCACGATCCTTACGACACGCCGTTCTACAAACGTTTTCGCGAAACGTTGGAGTGGTGCCTGGACCATCGCGTCCTGGTCATCGTTGCGACGGTCGCGTTGCTGGTCGCATCCGGGCTCGCCTTCCGTTTTGTGCAACAACAATTCTTCCCGGCATCAACACGTCTGGAGCTGATGATCGATCTGAAATTGCCCGAAGGCAGTTCCATTCATGCCACCGAGAACGCGGTGGTCAAGCTCGAGACGTTCCTCGCCAAGCAGAAGGGTGTCGACAACTATGTCGCCTATGTCGGCAATGGTTCGCCGCGTTTTTATCTGCCGCTGGATCAACAGCTGCCACAGGCCAGCTTCGCGCAAATGGTGGTGCTGTCCGAATCGATTGAAGCGCGCGATGCCTTGCGCAGCAAATTGATCAAGTTGTTCGGGGACGAATTTCCGGAGCTGCGCGGTCGCGTTACCAAACTGGAGAATGGCCCGCCGGTCGGGTTTCCAGTGCAGTTCCGTGTTTCCGGCGAGGACGTCGGGACGGTGCGTAAATTTGCCCGTGAAGTAGCCGACGTGATGCGCAACAACCCGAATCTTTCCGGCGTGCATCTGGACTGGGAAGAGCCGAGCAAGGTGATTCGATTGTCGATCGATCAGGATCGCGCGCGCGTGCTGGGCGTCAGCTCGCAGGACCTGTCCAATTTCCTGCAGAGTTCGATTTCCGGTTCACGCATCACCCAGTTTCGCGAAGGCAACGAGTTGATCGATGTCGTGCTGCGTGGACCGGGCGAAGAGCGTGCCAAGTTGAGCCTGCTCGATTCGTTGGCGATTCCCACGCCATCGGGCAAGAGTGTCTCGTTGGCGCAGATCGCGCACATCGAGTATGGACTGGAAGAGGGCGTGCTGTGGCGGCGCAATCGTCTGCCGACAGTCACCGTGCGCGGCGATGTTTACGGCAGCATCCAGCCGCCGACCGTGTCTGCTGAAGTCAATGCCAAGCTCGACGCCATTCGCAGTCGCTTGCCCAGCGGCTATCTGCTGCAACCGGGCGGCACCGTCGAAGACAGTGGTCGTGGCCAGGCCTCGGTGGCGGCAGGTGTTCCGTTGTTTTTGATTACGGTGCTGACCTTGCTGATGATCCAGCTGAAAAGTTTCTCGCGCACCTTCCTGGTGTTTGTCACCGCACCGTTGGGGTTGATCGGTGTGACCTTGTTCCTGCTCGTGTTCCGCGTGCCATTCGGCTTTGTCGCGATGCTGGGCACGATCGCGCTGTCGGGAATGATCATGCGCAATTCGGTGATTCTGGTCGACCAGATCGATCAGGATATCGGCGCCGGCCATACGCCCTGGGAAGCGGTGATCGGTGCCACGGTGCGCCGCTTCCGTCCGATCGTGCTGACTGCTCTGGCCGCGGTGTTGGCGATGATTCCGCTGTCGCGCAGTGCTTTCTTCGGGCCGATGGCGGTGGCGATCATGGGCGGGCTGACCGTGGCTACGGTACTCACGCTGCTGTTCCTGCCGGCACTGTACGCGGCCTGGTTCAAGGTCCAGCGACCGCAGGTTCGACCCGCGCATCTGGGCAGCGATCCCTGGCCCGGCGACGAAATCGGGGTGGCGGGCTAAGGATTTTCGAACGCCTTGCCGCGCATGCGACCGCTTGATGTTCGCGGCCGCGGCGGCGTGGAGCCATCTGACATCCGTCAAGCTGCGCCAATGACTTCCTGCACTCTCAATAAAAACAAGGTCTTGCAATCATTCGGCTTGCCGGAAATGGAACGAAGGCCCACACTTGGCGTCTTTATTCCGGTTGGAACCAGAATTTATGAGCATTGATCTAGAACGCACCCGCTTCAACATGGTCGAACAGCAGGTGCGTCCTTGGGATGTGGTCGACATGCGCGTGCTCGATGCGTTGACCAAGGTACGCCGCGAGCAGTTCGTCCCCGCCGAATACCGCGAGCTGGCCTTTGCCGATGTCGCGTTGCCGCTGGTGCACGGCGAGACGATGATGAAGCCCGTGGTCGAAGGTCGCATGCTGCAGGCGTTGGCGTTGGAACCCGGCGACAGCGTTCTGGAAGTGGGTACCGGCAGCGGATTCATTACTGCATGCATCGGTTTCCTCGTGCGCGAAGTGGTAAGTGTTGAGATTCATGCCGACCTCGCCGAAAGAGCGCGACGGCTGTTGTTGGAAGAACGCGTCAGCAATGCCAGCGTGCTCACTGCAGATGCTTTGGGGAGTTTTGATCTGGATCGCGAATTCGATGCGATCGCCATAACCGGCGCGGTGTTTCACGAACCAGAAAAGTTTCGCCGTTGGTTGAAGCCCGGCGGACGTCTGTTTCTGATACGCGGCGAGGTGCCGATTGCGGGCACCCCGGTCATGGAAGCAGTCGTCATCACCCGTGTCGATACCAACGAATTTCGCGAACAGAGTTTGTTTGAAACCGAACTGCCCTATCTCGTCAACGCCGCCCCGCCCAAGCGCTTTGCGCTTTGAACCGGGACCTTAGAAGGATTGATCATGTTGAATCGTTTCGTTGTATCCGCACTGGCGCTGGCCATTTTTTCGCTGACGCGTTCTGCGTCTGTTGCAGCGGCGGACCTGTTTGAGGTTTATCAGTTGGCGCGCGCCAGCGACCCGCAGCTCGCCATCGCCGAGTCACAGCGCCTGAGCGTTGGACAGGGCGTGCCGCAGGCGCGTTCGGCATTGTTGCCACAGTTGAACGGAAGCTGGGATGCCACGCGCAGCAAGTCTGAAGGTACCGTCGGCGGTCAGGCGGTTTCCAATGATGGGCGCAATCGTGGTTACGGGCTGAGCCTGGACCAGAGCGTCTATCGTCACAGCAACTACATGAACCTGAAGGCGGCGCGCGCACAGGCAGCGCGCGGTGTCTCCGACTATGACGTCGCCTTGGACGCATTGCTCTATCGCGTGCCCGAAGCGTATTTCAATGTGCTTACCGCGCAGACCAATCTCGCCTCGGCCGAGGCTGAAGAGAAAGCTGTAGGCCGTCAGCTGGAGCAGGCCGACCAACGTTTTGAAGTCGGTCTGACCGCAATTACCGATGTGCACGAGGCGCGCGCGCGATTCGATGGCGCACGCGCGGCCGCGATCCAATCACGCAACGCACTCGATGATGCGTTCGAAGCCTTGGGTGAGTTGACCGGCAAGCCGATTGCGGCCATCGAGCCGCTCAAGCCTGACCTGGTTTTATCGCCGCCAGAACCGGCCAATGCCGAGGCCTGGGTCGATATCGCCATTGCCAACAGTCCGGCGCTTGCGTCGCGGCAAAACTCGCTCGACGCTGCCGGCGCCAACGCCCGGAGTATCTGGGCAGACCACCTTCCGTATCTTTCGCTACGTGGCGGCTACACCAGGGACTTCAGCGGTGGCGACGTCGGCCCGTTTTCGTTTGTCGACCCGGAAAACCGCAGCCTGACGTTGAGCCTGACGGTTCCGCTGTTCTCCGGCGGCCTCACCCAATCGCGCTACCGGCAAGCAGTGTATGACCGTGATACCACTACTGATCAACTTGAACAGACCCGTCGCGCCACCGTGCGTCAGACGCGCAGCGCCTACCGCTCAGTGATTGCCGGCATCAGTGAAGTCGATGCGCGCAAGCAGGCGCTGGTCTCTGCGCAGAGCGCGCTGGAAGCCACTCAGGCTGGTTTCGAAGTCGGCACCCGCACCATCGTCGATGTGCTGGTCAGCCAGCAACAACAGTTCACCGCCGAACGCGAATATGCGCGCGCGCGGCACGGCTTCATTCTGAGCAATCTGCAACTCAAGCAGTCTGCCGGCACCATTGATGTTGCCGATATCCAGGCTGTGAACGCGATGCTGGATTGAGTTTCCGAGTTGGATTCCGATGCACGAAAGGCCCGCGCGAGCGGGCCTTTTTGTTGACGCGATTGCCAGCGCCGCGGCGGGTGCGCATTTGTCTATACTGTCTCCCGTCCACATTGGGGAGAGGCTATGAAGCGGATAACGGGTTTGCTGTGTGCAATGTCGCTGGCTGGAGTTACGCACGCCGAAGGACTTCCCTGGGGCAAGTCGATGGCCGCGGGCCACGACCTGCCGTTGCCCTTTGGATTGGGCGTGGATTTTTTCGACATGGATCAGGATTACCGGCTCCAGTCACTGCAGTTCGACTTGCCCGGCGTGCCCGCCATTCCACCGGATCTGGTCAGTGTCAAAAACGAGATCGAACATCGCGATCTCAAGTTTGATGCCTGGCTGTTGCCGTTCCTCAATGTTTTCGCGCTGTATGGTCAGGTCGATGCGCGAACCGATGTCGATCTCACCGGTGTCCCCGCCGCCGCGCTCGGGCTGCCGCCACTGGGCGTCGTGCCGGTGCGTTATGACGGCAACGTCTACGGCGCCGGCCTGACCCTGGTCTACGGCAGCGATCGCTGGTTCACCTCGCTCACCGGTACCTGGACGCGCAGCAAACTCGATGGCGATTTTGACAGCACCGTGCGCTCGCAGAGTTGGCAGCCGCGCCTGGGCTTGATACGCGGGGCCTGGTCGGCGTGGATCGGCGGGCAATACATTTCGGTCGAGGAAAACCATACTGGCGTTATCCAGTTGATACCCGCGTTGCCACCGATTCCATTTTCCGTGCGCCTGCAGGAAGACGATGCCTGGAACGAAATCGTCGGTGTGCGCTATGAGGTCAACGAGCACCTGGATTTCACCGCCGAATTCGGTGGCGGCTCGCGCCATACAACGCTGGTCAACGGCACCTGGCGGTTCGGTAGTTCCGACTGATCATGCGCGGTCGCGGCGTTTGTCTGCTGGCGGCGTTGTTGGCTGGGCTCGCCAGCAATGGCGCGGCGTATGAGACCGACCAGTACTCGCACCGGCTGACGCCACTGCGCGACTCGATGCCGGTGCTCAACCGCGAAGTCAACGCCGCGATAACCGAGATCGCCGTCGGCATGCACGGCGCGCGCGACGATCAGCGCATGGTGATGGCGGTGTTCCACCGGCTCGGCGGCTACCACTGGGTGGATCACCTCGAACGCTGGGCGATGAACTCGTCCGAGGTGGAAAAATTGCCAACGCCTCGGCGCCGCTCGATCTATCGCGGGCTGCCGCTGCACGCTACCCGGGTGTCGGCATTTTTCGGCATCGGCCCAACTTTTCTCGTCGGCGATTCGTTGATCGGTTCCGACAAGATCGGCCACTTCTTTTCGCAGGGCCGCAAGTTCTGGCAGCGTTGGCGTCGCAGCGGCGATGAGCAGCGCGCGGCCGATATCGCCGCACGCATCGAAGACGGAATTTTCGGCGGCGTAAGCACCGGCACCTATTCCAATTCGGACCTGGTCGCCAACTACGAAGGCTATCGCTTCTATCGCAGCCTGTTCGAAGACGAAGTCACCGCGGGCAAGCCCGCCATACTGCGCTGGCACCACGGCCAGTGGCAGATGCAACGTCCCTTCGACTGGGCCGATCACGTCAACGCCTACTGGGACGAAGCACTCAATCCCAGCGCCTACGCGCCCGCCCTGCGCCGAGCATTGCGCCACCGCCTTCTCACCACACTGTGCGCCGATTACGCCCACACTCCCGCCAGCTATCAGCTCGACCCCGATCTGGACCTCGCATTGGCATCCCGCTACCAATCATTGCGCCTGCGCGCCGACGCGGCGTTGCGATTGGATTCGGTGTGTGGTGATGGGGTAGTGCCCGCTGAAAAATAAGTTGGCGGGGATGCCTAGCGGCCTGGATAGCGGATGAGGAATGAATAGCCAAGCGTCGGGGAGCGAGCTTCAGTGGCGCTGAATTGAAATCACTCTCAGGCTTCGGGCCAGCTCCGTCGCTGCGCGACTGCGCTGTTGGCATTCGGGTTTCCTGCCGAATGTGGGCGCGCCATAAACTTGCGCGCTCCGACCAAAAGTTCTTTCCGCCAGGAAGAGCTGGTACGCGTCGCATAGTTTCGGGGGACGGTAGCCGCGGTCGGCAAGAGAGCCGCATAAATCTCCAACGTCACGGCGCACACGCTCTGGGGAACAGTATTGAGTCAGGTCTAGCAAAGTGGCATTGCGGTGCCCCGGCCGTGAAAATATGCGCTTGGTTGGGCGCGCCGCTGCTGGTGTTTGTGCCAACGACCGCCCACATCTGGGGCGACGGCTGACAGGACCTGCTACCCGAGTAACCCCTATTCGCGCCACCTCCGTACGCGTGCTGCACAGCGACCGCAGCATGGGCGTCCACACGCACCTGCATTGGCAAAGCGCCATGGCCTCGGCCGGGTAGCGCGTGCGCGTCGGCCAGCAACTCGGCACGTCGGGCAGCAGCGGATTTTCCAGCGGTCCGCACCTGCACTGCGTCGGGCAGGTTGATCGCGATATGCAACTGGTTTCGGTACCGATCGAGTTTGTAGCACCGTGATAGCCGTGGCCGATCCCGGCCTGACTGGAGCGGAACGTATCCGCGCCATCCTGTTGCACATCGGCATACTGCCCGGCACGAGACGCACTAACTCTCAACCATTGCTCGCACCCGTCGAGTTGTGCAACGCCGCATCGAATGTTCTTGACCGATTTCGGGCCGCGCAGTATTCAATGCGCGCCACAGAAGATGGATGCCATGCCTAAGCCGCGCTACCACGCTCGTCATCTGTGCCGCACCTTCTACCTGAGTGAGTGGTGGGACGAATAGCGTTCGTCATCGGGTTCCAGCGAAGCTTCGGCTTCTCTCTCGTGGTTTGCCCGTTGTGAGCAGTGCTCACCAGCGCCCCGTGCGTTGACGGCGAACCTATGCGCTGACGAATCACCTGCGCCGCATCAGCATGGCCAGTGGTTCCCGTTACTGAGGGCAAACAATGAAACGATTTCTTGGGCTGCTGCTGTGCGCGCTGGCCACGCCGGGTTATGCCTACATTACCGCCGAGTCGGAGAGCAATAATTCCGAAGGCAACGCCGATGGGCCGGCCGGCCCGGCTTCGGCCATCAGCGGAACGATGTCCAGCCGAACCGATATCGACTGGTTCTACTTTGACCTCCCCACCGTCGGCGCGATCGACATCAGCCTCAATCACGGCAGCAGCAATGATTTCGACTGGGCGTTGTACGCAGCAACCGGTCCAGCGCTCGCCACCGGTGCCAGCAGCGCCATCCCGCAAACTGGTAGTTACAACGCCAGCGCAACCGGCCGGTATTACCTGAAGCTCAACGCTTATCGCGGCAGCGGCAGCTATACACTCGATGTCAGCTACGCGACCAGTGGCGGTGGCACCACCGGCTGTGGCTCCGGCACGCGCCCAGGCAAGCCGAGCAATCTGCAGACCTGGATCGTCGGCGATGTACTCAATGCAACGCGCGCGCCGATCGGCGGGCCGGCGATGTTGCTGATGGGTGGCGGCAGTGAAGTCGACAGTGCGTTCTCGCAACGCGCCTTTCCAATTGCCAACGGTGGTGATGTGGTGATCCTGCGCACCACTGGCAGCGATGGCTACAACGCCTATCTGTACAACCTGGTGAGCGGCACGCTAAAGCCCAATTCGGTCGAAACCTTGCTGGTCGATACGGCGGCCAAAGCAAACTCCAGCTTCGTCGAATGGACGCTGTGCAACGCCGAATTGATTTTCATGGCCGGTGGCGATCAGTCGGCTTATCTCAACGCCTGGAAGGACACACTCGTTGAATCGGCAACGCGCATTGCCTATCAACGCGGCGGCGTAATCGGCGGCCTGTCCGCGGGCCTCGCCGTGAGCGGCCAATACATTTACGATCCCGATGGGGTGACCGCAGCCACCAGCGCCGAGGCACTCGCCAATCCATATCGCAGTAGCATGTTGTTCTCCACCGGGTTTCTCGACTTGCCGCTGATGCAGGGCATGATCACCGACACCCACTTTGCGCCGCGTGATCGCATGGGCCGGCTGCTGGCCTTCATGGCGCGGCTGCGGCAAGACGGCACGGCGCCCAGCATCGTTGGCCTCGGCATCGATGAGGCGACCTCGATGTTCATCGATCGCAGCGCTCTGGGCTACGTCGATGGCACCGGTGCGGTGTATGTCTTGCACGAAGAGAGCGACACCGTGCGAACGCAAGTCAGTGCCGGTCAAGCGCTGGTCTATCGCAACGTAAAGCGCACCAAACTGATCAGCGGGCAGCGCTTTACCTTCGCCGACCGAACCCACACCGGTACCCGTATCAATCTGTGTGTGGATGCGCGCACAGCGCCGCCGCTATCACCGGCAAATCCTTACTGAGCCCAAGGCTCAGGGGCAAAGGCAGCCGGGTGCGCCCGGCTGCCGTGTAAGGCGCCAGTGCGCCAAGGGGAGCTGGACATCCAGCTATGCGAATGATGCTTCGACTGGATGGACAACCACCGCAAGACGCAATCGGTCCCTCGGAATCGGGAAGAGCTGTGGAGGCACTTGACGCCCAAGCCTGCACATTCTCCTCCAGCTGGTCGCGGTCAAATCAAACCAAAATTTGGCGACCGTGCCGGTAGCTCGAGCACGCAGCGCATAAGCGTGTGGCTGTCCATATTCTGTCGCCCACACATTGATCGGCGCGAGCCGCGACTGCCGCAACGCTGTCCAAGGTCGGAGCAATCGTCCGGCGCATCCTCACTTCTTCGGCGGCGTGGTCGGTATTGATGGAGGCGGGGTACACGTGGGGCGGCACTCAATCTGCGGTGGGTCGTCAATGTCCATATGGTTGTTACCTTGACGCCACTGTGGAACCCAGGCGTCCGACACAGTATTCGGACACAACGGGCAATTGGCCTGAGGCGGGTCGTCGAGCATCGCCCAGGTGAGTGTGTCCGTCTTCGACGAGTGTGTAGGTTCATAGGAAGGCGTCACCTTGCCGTCGGCCATCGCGTCGGGGGCAGTGATGAGAAAGTTGGTGGATTCATGTCCGCGCAACCCCATGCCAAAGGACGCGCTATCGTTGAGGTCGCGCCCAGCCCCTTCGCTTGGCGACAAATCCGACATCGGATCGTCGGCTGTGGCATTGAGAATCAACGTGTGCTGGTCGACATCGCCATCGACGTCCTTGGCGGAGTCGCCGTCCTGCGACGCAACGATGAGTTCCTGTTGCTGGGCCCAGCTGATTGCGCTCGGGCATAGTGCGACCATCGCGCTGAGCAAAAGCGTCAGGGTGCGCATGGGTCGGGCTCCTTCGGTCGGGTGAGTGCAATCAGGGGCTTGTCGTCGGGCGGAATGCCGGGTGCGCGCTCGACAAACTCCGCCCAGGCCAGGAGCGCATTGCGTTGGTAGCTTTCGCGCATCTCCTTTTGCGCAGCGTCGGTGTTGCATTGCATGAGCCGGTTGGCCAGCGCTGAGTAGTAAAACGCACTCGACCAATTGCGTCGACTACGTGCAAGCAAGTCGGTATCGTCCGCGCTGCCACGTTTCTTTATCGCGACATAGAGGTCATTCAGGTCCTGGGCGTGGAGCGCGGCGCGTTTCGACAAAGCGTTGACTTCCATCGCATTGCCGCCTTGCTCCATCAGCATCACTGCGGCCTTGGAACACATGCGCGCAATATTCAGATGTACTTCGGCCAACAAGTCGGCATGCGGCAGCTTGTCGCGGTCGACATTCCAGAACTCGGTGCACGAGTCGAGCACCAGATTCTTCGCACGCGCAGTGTTATCCACGCCTTCGCCACGCGATCGGTAGGCAGCATCGGCGCGATCGGCATCGCCGCGCAATTCCACGACTCTCTTCCTGGTCGGATCGGATCCGCATTCATAGCCCATCGCTTTACCGATGGTGGGGAAGGTGCACGGACGGCCAATTTCGACAATCAGCGCCACGCAGATTGCGACAACGACCAGGACTACGCTCCATTGCAGCACCTGCAGCGCGAGCGGATTGGTGATGAATTTCTCGGCCGCCCCGGTCATGCCGGCGGCCGCGACGCCGACTATCAAAATCAAAATCGCCCCGATGATCGGAACGCCGCCGGCATAGGCACCACCAGCGGCGACGAAGGACAGGAGGCTGATGGCTTTCGGCATCCAATGCCAACTGCTGGGGGTCTTCTCCTTTGCGGCGGCTTTCTTATCCCCAGCAGCTTTCGCTGGCGGCGGTGGTTCGACCGGCAACGGTGCAATCGGCGGTTTGGGCGAAGCTTTCTTCCTGGTCATCGCGACCTCCAGTCTGGTGGTTTGGATGAAATCAGTGGCGACTTGCGGCACAAGCGAAAGTAAACGCCACGCTGGCGAACATGTCGCAGCTCAAGACGAAGGAGGCGATGCGCCAATGAGAATTCTGATCGGCACACGGGTGCACTGCGGAGCCAACAGCCAGCTACAACGCAATGACATCAGGATGGCAACGCTCACGGGGCACGCTCCACGGTGACAAAGAAGTCACGTCATAAGATAGGAAGGGCCCACGCGAGAAATGTCTCGCGCATCCCCTGGTCGCGCCCAATCGCGGACGCCCGTCTGCCCCCCGGGACAGACGCAGTCAGGCTACGCCGGAAAAACAGTGCTTGTCAACGACTCGGTGTGCCACATCTGCGGATTTGGGAGCGCACGCCGGGCGGGATAAACGCGCGCGAAAGCCGCAGTTGCATCCGCTCACCTCAGGCGCCCGCGCAGTCACCATCCATTGGCCTTCACTCCAGTCCCGCCACAACTTGTGCCCGCCGCCAGGCCACCTCGATTGCGAAAGCTGGGCCAGGAGCTGCCGCCGTCGTCCTTGGTATGCTCAGACCTTGAACACGCATCGCTCGCCAATCGCCCATGGCAGCGCGCGCAATACGCAACAGGGAACCCCAACTTCATGGCACGGACCAAAGCCAAACCGAGCGACAGCGCCGCCAATATCGGCTTCGAGGCCAAACTCTGGCTGGCGGCAGACAAGTTGCGCAACAATATGGATGCGGCCGAGTACAAGCATGTGGTGCTTGGGCTGATCTTCCTCAAATACATCTCCGACAGTTTTGATGAACATCACACCAAGCTGATGGAAGGGAAGGGCGACTACGAGGGCGCTAATCCCGAAGACAAAGATGAATACCTTGCGGCGAATGTGTTCTGGGTGCCGAAGGAGGCGCGCTGGGCGCATCTGCAGGCCAATGCCAAGCTGCCGAGCATCGGCAAGGATGTCGATGATGCGATGGTCGCACTCGAACGCGACAACGTGCGGCTCAAGGGCGCACTCAACAAGAACTACGGCCGCGCCGATCTCGACAAACATCGTCTGGGCGAGTTGATCGATTTGATCGGCTCTATCCAGCTCGCCGACGTGGCCAGCCGCTCCAAAGATTTGCTCGGCCGCGTGTTCGAATATTTCCTCACCCAATTTGCTTCCGCGGAAGGAAAGAACGGCGGCCAGTTCTACACGCCGTCCTGCGTGGTGCGCCTCCTCGTCGAGATGCTCGCCCCCTACAAAGGCCGCATCTACGATCCCGCCTGCGGCTCCGGCGGCATGTTCGTGCAGTCGGAAAAATTCGTCGAATCACACGGCGGCAAGCTCGGCGACATCAGCATCTACGGCCAGGAAAGCAACCCCACCACACGCCGCCTCGCGGTGATGAACCTCGCGCTGCGCGGGATCGAAGCCGACTTCGGTCGCGAACAGGCCGACACCTTTCGCCGCGACCTGCATCCGGATTTGCGCGCCGACTACGTGCTGGCCAATCCACCCTTCAACGATTCCGACTGGCACCGCAAAGACGACGACGTGCGCTGGCAGTTCGGCGTCCCGCCCAAGGGCAACGCCAACTTCGCCTGGGTGCAGCACTTCATTCATCACCTCGCGCCCAACGGCTACGCGGGTTTTGTGCTTGCCAACGGCAGCATGTCCTCCAACCAATCCGGCGAAGGCGACATCCGCAAGGCCATCATCGAAGCCGACCTCGTCGACTGCATGGTCGCCATGCCCGGCCAACTTTTCTACAGCACGCAGATTCCCGTCTGCCTGTGGTTTCTTGCGAAAAGCAAACACGACGGCAAACGTCGCGACCGCCGCAAACAAACACTCTTCATCGACGCCCGCAAACTCGGCACCCTCATCGATCGCGTCCACCGCGATCTGCTTGAGCCCGACCTCCAGAAAATCGTCACCACGTACCACGCCTGGCGCGGCGATTCAGCGCCGGCTTCTGCGACTGCCACGGATGGCGGAAGTGCCGGCAAAGCAGGAGCGATTGCCGGCCAAATCCTCGCCTATGAAGATGTTGCTGGCTTCTGTAAGTCAGCAACATCGCAAGAAATCGCCGCGCACGGCTTTGTGCTCACCCCCGGCCGCTACGTCGGCGCCGAGGAAGTCGAAGACGACGGCGAACCCTTCGAGGAAAAGATGTCGCGCCTCGTCAAAGAACTGCATGCCCAATTCGCCGAATCCGCGAAACTCGAAGCCCAAATCAAACGCAACCTGGAGGGCTTAGGCTATGGCATCTAAGAAAAAGCCCGCAACGCATGTTTCGTCGGGCGACTTTGACTCGCTGGTTACCTCCATCGTCCACTTTCACCGGCAGACCAGGGATTTCGCCACTAAGGGCCAGCGAAACAATTAATACAGTAGTTTTGTCGTCACTATGCCTTGCGTAGTTCGTTCCAGCTAACGCTGCAATCAGGCAGAACCCGAGTGTTTAGAAGCCATAGCGGGCATTCGCTCAGTTGACGAGTCATGACATTTATGGCATATATACGCCTACACAAGGCGTAAAAGTGCCACAATGAGGCCGATCATTTACACCCCAGATGCCGCCGCCACCCTCATTCGCAAGCAAAAGATTGCTTGCCTGCCGGAGTTGACTGCGGCACTGGGCACCGACGCTAGGCGCACCGTGATGCGCAAGCTCAGCGAGCTGTCGTGCCGGAACAGCTACTCGCATTGCGGGCGTTACTACACGCTCGACGATGTCGCCGAGTTCGACGCGTTGGGCTTGTGGTCGCATCGCGATGTCTGGTTCTCGAGTCGCGGGACGCTTCTGGAAACGGCTGCCGCGCTGGTGGACGCCGCCGCCGAAGGCTACTTCGTCGATGAACTCGACAGCATCCTGCACGTCGCCACCAAGGATGCGCTGCGCAAGCTGGTCCAATCCGGGCGATTAGCACGCGAAGAGATGGCTGGGCGTTTTCTGTACTGCGCGGCGGCGCCGGGCCGTTGGCGGCACCAGAGGGTGGCGCGCCGAGCGCGCTTGGCTGAACCCGGGATGGTTGCTCCGCTGCCCGCAGCGAGCATCCTGTCGGACGAGCTGCGAGCGGCCGTCGTGCTGTTCTTCAGCCTGCTCGACGAGAAGCAGCGGCGCCTGTATGCCGGGCTCGAAGCCCTGAAGAGCGGACGCGGTGGCGACACCCGCATCGCCGGACTGCTGAACCTGGATGTCGGCACGGTCGCGCGGGGCCGACACGAGTTGCTGACGCAGGATGTCGAGATCGAACGAGTCCGTGCCGCCGGTGGTGGCCGCAAGTCGGCGAAAAAAAAACGCCAGAAGTTATCTCGCGAATCGAATCTCTGATGAAGCACGAAACAGCGGGAGATCCGATGACCGGCTTGAAGTGGACCCACCGAACGACCGCCAAGATTGCCTGCGAGTTGCGCGACTTGGGTATCGAGGTCAGCGACAGAACGGTGGCCAAGCTGCTCAAGCAGATGGGCTTCTCGCTGCGTGTCAACCACAAGAAGCTCGCGCGGGTCTGTTCGGTCTCGTCCGACGAGCGCAACGCCCAGTTCCAACGCATCACCGAACTCCGCACACAATGCGCTGCCGAGGGCCTGCCGTTGATCAGCGTCGACACCAAGAAGAAGGAGCTGGTCGGACCGTTCAAGAATCCCGGCGCGACCTGGAACCGCACCCCGACACTGGTCAACGATCACGACTTCCGTTCCGACGCCGAGGGGATCGCCGTGCCCTACGGGATCTACGACCTGCTGGCCAATCGCGGCACCGTGTTCGTCGGCTCCTCGCACGATACCCCCGAGTTCGCCGCCGAGTGCATCGAACGGTGGTGGCGGCAAGAGGGGCGGTGGCGCTATGCGCACGCCGATCACCTCAACATCCTGGCCGATGCTGGCGGTAGCAATGCGCCAACTTGCCGGGCATGGAAGCAGCGACTCCATCGCCTGCTCTGTCAGCGCCACGGGCTCACCATCACCGTCGCCCACTACCCCTCAGGCGCCTCAAAATGGAATCCGATCGAGCACCGGCTGTTCAGCGAGATCAGCAAGAACTGGTCGGGCCGCCCGCTGGACAGCTTCGACACCATCCTCAACTACCTCCGCACGACGAGCACCGCAACAGGACTCTCCCTGCGTGCGCATCGCGTCCGCAAGCATTACGAGAAGGGCATCAGGATTCCCGACGCGGAGATGCGCCGCCTCCCCATCACTGTGCCGCACTCGGCCCTGCCGCGGTGGAACTACGTGTTGCGGCCATCGTGAAAATGGGAAGTTGTTTTTTCGCGGACCCTTAGTGCCGCCCTCACCACCATCACTAGCGGCTGGACGCACCTTCAATCAGCCCGTGACGAATCGCCAAACGCGCCAAGGCCACGTCATTCTCGACGCCCAACTTGGCGAAAGCATTGTATTTGTGCGACGCCACCGTCTTGGCCGAAACGTGCAGGCGCCCGCCGATCACACCCATGTCTTCGCCCTGCACTATGCCGATCACAATCTCGGTCTCGCGTTTGGTCAGGCTGTCGAAAGGTGATGTCGTCTTTCCGGAAACCGCATCGAGTGCCATCGCCTGCGCCACATGCTGGCTGATGTGCTTTCCGCCGGCGGCGACGGTACGGATCGCCTTGACCAGCTCCTCGAGCGGACAGGCCTTGGTCACGAAACCGCAAGCGCCAGCCTCCAGAAACTTTCGCGGAAATGGCGAATCTTCAAGCGAGGTGACCGCAATCACTTTTGAACCCGGGCTCTGATGCGCAATCCGGGTTGCCGCTTCCAAACCGGTGATGCCGGGCAGATTCACATCCATCAGAATCACATCGGGCTTGAGTTCGCGCGCGAGCTTCACGCCTTCTTCGCCGGTGGCTGCTTCACCCACCACGTTCAGATCGGCGTGCTTGGACAACGCGCTGCGAAACGCGGTCCGAATCATCGCATGATCGTCCACGATCAGCAGTTTGATCATTGTGTGCCCCCACAGCCCAGCGACATGCATAGCCAATCTTTCGCCTGATAGCAAGCCCGGCGTGATCCTGCGGAAGGTTGGATCGTCGCGGCACTTGGCGTTTTGTAGCCGAGCCACCTACAATTCGCGGCTAGCACCGCGCAGCCCGTCCAGATATCAGTCATCTCGATCCAGAGAAATGGCCGAGCGGTTTAAGGCAGCAGTCTTGACGCAAACGTCTGGAACGTTTGCGAACGACGCAGCGCAGCGAAGTCGGCCCGGAGGGCGGAGGGCATGATGCCCGGAGTCAAACTGCCGTGGGTTTCAGCCTGCGACGGTTCAGAAAATTGGAGAGATGGCCGAGCGGTTTAAGGCAGCAGTCTTGAAAACTGCCGTGGGTTTACGCCCACCGTGGGTTCGAATCCCACTCTCTCCGCCACTAATTCATGTAACAACATGAAATATGAGCTTTTTATTTTGCATCAAGATTTTTCCCCACAATAGTTCCCACACAATCGCTCCGTAACCATCCCTGGTGCAGTGCGCCGGCCCGGCCATCCCTGGCCGGGCGTTCAGCGCGGCTCGGCATGCGCTTCAACGCATGCCGAAAGCGCCTCGCGATGCACAATCGCTCCGTAACCATCCCTGGTGCAGTGCGCCGGCCCGGCCATCCCTGGCCGGGCGTTCAGCGCGGCTCGGCATGCGCTTCAACGCATGCCGAAAGCGCCTCGCGATGCACAATCGCTCCGTAACCATCCCTGGTGCAGTGCGCCGGCCCGGCCATCCCTGGCCGGGCGTTCAGCGCGGCTCGGCATGCGCTTCAACGCATGCCGAAAGCGCCTCGCTTCACCCATCTGTTTGCCATGCGCTGCAATGATTCGTCGGCGTCACGATCCGCGGCGATCGCCGAAATCTCGCGCCATTGCAGCGCGTGCGACTCATCGCTGACGGCAAATACCTCACTGCCATTGGCGCGCACCACAAAGCGCATGTCGTAGTGCCAATGGCCGGGCTCATTGCCGCGGTCGGGTATCCAATGCCGATCCAGGTCGAAAATCTCAGACTCGACGCTCAGATCGGTCAGGCCGCTTTCCTCCTCGGCCTCGCGCAACGCAACATTCGCCAGATCGCTATCGCCATCGGCATGACCGCCAAGCTGCAGCCAGCGGTTGAGTTTGCGGTGATGGGTGAGCAGGATACGCGCGCCATCGGCGCTGACCAGCCACGCCGAACCGGTCAGGTGGCCGATCTGCAATTCACGCTGGGCGCAGTCGCTATGTTCTCGAACGAACGACTCAAACAGGCGGGCAGCGGCGCTGTCCTCGTCGTCTCGCATAGCAAACTGTTTCAACAGCTTCAGCAATTCCTGATGTGCCATTTACCACTCCTGCCGCACTGGACAACGAACCTGAGGATTGACGTGAGAGCGCGCGTCTGCAAGGTAGATCGCCACCCCGCTCAGCTGTCGGGTCAGGGAAAAGCAGAGCCCAGAAAATTGCTGGTTCTCGCCAACTTGCAAGCATCGAGGGCGTTACTCCCCTGATTCGCGCAAATTCGCGGCCGCTTGCCGCTCCCGGCAGCGTCGCGTATCTTAGCGGGCGCCTTGTGCCGGTCGAGTCTGGGTATTGTGCCTAGACGTCGACGGCATCCCGCTGAAAATCGCAATCACAACAGTCCGCAACGCAAAGCCACGTTCGCGGTCAAACACGATCACCCTGGGGAGAACCGAATGATTTTTGACCGCGTCAAACCGCTGGACCAGATCCTGGCTGCGGCGGAAAAGAAGGGACTGAAGCGCCAGCTCGGTGCTTTTGACCTGACCATGCTCGGCATTGGCGCCATCATCGGCACTGGCATCTTCGTACTGACCGCCGTGGCGGCCAACAAGGCCGGGCCGGGCATGATGTATTCCTTCATCATCGCTGGCGTGGTCTGTGCGATGACCGCACTTATTTACGCCGAGATCGCGGCGATGGTGCCAGTAGCGGGTTCTGCCTATACCTACTCTTACGCCGTCCTCGGCGAGCTGATCGCCTGGATGGTGGGTTGGGCGTTGATCCTCGAATACGCGGTTGCGGCAGGTGCTGTAGCGGTGGGATGGTCAGGTTACGCGAATGGATTTCTGCGCGAAATCGGATACGGGCTGCCCGTGGCGCTGACCGCGGGTCCCGCGGACACGATCACATTGGCCGATGGCTCCATCACCAAGGGCGGATTCAACCTGATCGCGTTCCTGATTTCACTGCTGGTTACTTGGCTGCTGATTATCGGAACATCCAAGAGTGCCAAGGTGACCGCGGTGCTGGTGCTGGTTAAAGTCGTCGCGTTGACTGTCTTCATCGCGATCGCTCTGCCTGCCGTGCAATCGGCCAATTTTGAGCCCATGCTGCCGAACGGCTGGGGTACGCCGTTGTCCGGAGTGGGCGTGCTTGGCGCCGCCGCTTCAATCTTTTTTGCCTACGTCGGTTTTGATGCGGTCTCCACCGCTGCCGAAGAAACCAAGAATCCGAATCGCAATATCCCGATCGGCCTGATTGCGTCCTTGGGCATCTGCACGGTGTTCTATCTGTTGGTGTCGTATGCGGCAATCGGCACCACCGGTGCACAGCCTGGTGGCCCGCTCTCGCAATCCAAGGAACCGTTGGCATTTGTGCTGCGTAACCTCGGTTACCCACGAGTGGGCAACTGGGTTGGTATTGCCGCAATCATCGCCCTGCCATCAGTGATTCTCATGATGATCTACGGCCAGACTCGAATCCTTTTCACCATGTCGCGCGATGGCCTCATGCCGAAAATGTTTTCTGCGATTCACGAGCGTTACCACACCCCGCACAAGGTAACGCTGGTCACCGGCATCGCCGTGTCGCTATTCGCCGCGGTATTTCCAGTGGACATGCTCGCTGATATTTCCAACTCGGGCACGTTGTTCGCGTTCTTTGTCGTGGCGATCGGCGTCTTGATGTTGCGTCGCCTGGAGCCCAACCGTGTTCGTCCGTTCCGTGCACCGCTGATCTGGATTGTCGGCCCCGTGGCGATCTTTGGCTGCGCCCTGCTGTTCATCAGTCTCGGCTGGTACACGATCAAGCTATTCCTGATCTGGGCAGCCATCGGCCTGGCAGTCTATTTCCTGTACAGCCGCAATCGCAGCATTCTTGCGCATGGCGAGAAGGACTGATCGAGTAACGAACTGGCCCGATTCAAACGGCGCGGAACCCCCGCGCCGTTTGTTTTTAAGACAGGGCTTGGTCTGGCGCGGGCTCTTCGCTATCATGCGCGGCCCAACACATGCCGGTGTGGCGGAATGGTAGACGCGGTGGACTCAAAATCCACTGGCAGCAATGTCGTGTAGGTTCGAGTCCTATCACCGGTACCAAGCAGCAAAACAAAAGGCCCGCTTTTGCGGGCTTTTTGTTTTGCTGCTTGGTACCGGTGACTTCCTTGCTGCCAACTCCCGGGCTCACTGTCGTTCGCCGCCCCCTCAGACTTGAGGGGGCTCATGAAGCCTGTTGAATCCAGTGACGATTTGCATTGCTGCTGTTCGACGGCGCGCAGCATGCTGCACGAAATTCCGTCTCACCCTCTCACATTTGAGGGGCTCAGGAAATTTGTAGGGTGGGTGACAACCCACCATTCTCGAATCTTCGGCAATGGTGGGTTATCACCCACCCTACTACGGCTCAAGCGGAGCGGACCGCGTTACATCATGGCGAGCAGATCTTGGCCATAACGGGTGAGTTTGGCTTGGCCGACGCCGGATATCTCGGAGAGTTCGTCCAGGGTCTGCGGGCGTTTGGCGGCGATGAGGTCGAGGGTGCTGTCGTGGAATACGACGTAGGGCGGCACGCCGTGGGCTCGGGCGACGCCCAGCCGCCAGTCTTTCAGGCGTTGGCGTAGTGATGCATCAGCCGGCGTCGCCGCAGCAACGGCAATTTTCTGCTTGCGCTCCTTGCGCGTTTGTTTGCGCAGTTCGGGCGACTCGGGATTGCGCATGCGAACTTGGCGTTGACCCTGGAATACATCGCGCGCGGCCGGGTCAAGGCACAGGCCGCCAAAGCCCTGCGGATCGGCGCGCAACAAGCCAATGCCGGTCAATGTGCGCAGCAGCGCCCGCCATGTGGCGACATCGGTACCTTTGCCCTGGCCGAAGATGGACAGGCGGTCGTGCTCGAATGACTGCACGCGCTCGCTGCTTTTTCCGATCAGGACGTCGATCAGATACTGCGCGCCAAAGCGCTGCCCGGTTCGATACACCGCGCTGAGCGCCATTTTTGCCAGATCGGTCACGTCTGTGGTCTGTGGCGGCTGCAGACAATTGTCGCAATTGCCGCAGGACGCAGCCTGCTCTCCGAAATAGCTCAGCAATTGGGCGCGCCGGCAGGTGACCGATTCGCATAGCCCAACCAGAGCGTCGAGTTTTTGCAGCGACACCCGACGGTGTGCTTCGCTGCCTTCGGAGGAATCGATGAAGTGTCGCTGTTGCACAATGTCGCTCATGCCATAGACCATCCAGGCCTCGGCGGGTGTGCCATCGCGACCAGCGCGGCCGGTCTCCTGGTAATAAGCCTCGATGCTCTTGGGCATATCCATATGTGCAACGAATCTAACGTCGGGCTTGTCGATGCCCATGCCAAAGGCGATAGTTGCCACCATGATGATCGCGTCTTCCAGCAGAAACCGGCGTTGATGATGTGCGCGTTGCTCAGCCGACATGCCTGCGTGATACGGCAAGGCGACGACGCCGTGTTCGTTGAGCAATGCCGCGATTTCATCCACGCGTTTGCGCGACAGGCAGTAGACGATGCCAGCTTCGCCCTGATGCGTGGACAGGAAAGCCAACAGTTGCTTGGTTGGACTGGTATTTTTGGTTTCGATCGAATAGCGGATGTTGGGTCGATCGAAGCTCGAGATGAACACCGGCGCAGATTCGAGATCCAACCGAACGCGGATTTCGGCGCGGGTGATCTCGTCAGCGGTCGCGGTCAGCGCAATGCGCGGCACATCCGGAAATCGTTCGTGCAGGATCGAGAGCTGGATGTACTCGGGTCGAAAGTCGTGGCCCCACTGGCTGACGCAATGTGCCTCGTCGATGGCAAACAAAGCGATCTGCGAACGCGTCAGCAAGTCCAGGCAACGCGGTGTGGTCAGTCGTTCCGGTGCGAAGTAGAGCAGGTCCAGTTCGCCGCGCAGCAAGCGCCCTTCAACCTGGGCCGTAGTCGCCGCGTCCTGGGTGGAGTTGAGAAAGGCGGCGCGCACGCCGAGTTCATGCAGCGCCGAGACCTGATCCTGCATCAGCGCAATCAGCGGCGATACGACAATGCCGCAGCCGGGCCGCAGCAGCGACGGCAATTGATAGCAGATCGATTTTCCACCGCCGGTGGGCATCAACACCAGGGCATCGCCACCGCCCATGAGATGCGCCACAATCTGCGCCTGTGCGCCGCGAAAGGCACTGAAACCAAATACACGATGCAGGGTATTGAGGGCTTCTTCCATGATGCGCTCGTCAAGGGGCGCCCAGTCTACCTTGAGGCGAGACGGTGGGACCGACGTCGCGCCGCGAGGGGCTCGCCCTGATATTCAACTAGGGAAGGTCTGAATAAGTCACCACTTCGTTTTCGCCACACTGCTTGTTGCTTGCCAAACCCCCGCTCTCGACAGCGGAGCTGGTCAACCTGCAGTTTTTCGCCCCCTGACTCGGGGGCTATCGCGGCTCCGGACTTGTTCAGAGGTTCCCTAAGCAAAAAATTTCGGCCGGTCGCCGCGTCCTGAAATAACTTCTCTGTCCTCTTCCACGCACGGTCACCACCCCCAAGGACCCACACCATGATCTACAACAGCATCCTCGAAACCATCGGCCGCACACCGATCGTGCGCATCAACCGCCTGGCGCCGGCTGGCGTTGAAATGTACGTCAAGCTCGAGGCGTTCAATCCGATGTCGTCGGTGAAGGACCGCTTGGCGCTGGGCATCATCCTCGATGCCGAGCAACGCGGCACGCTGAAGCCTGGGCAGATGGTGGTCGAGGCTACATCCGGCAACACGGGTATCGCGCTGGCGATGGTCTGCGCGGCGCGTGGATATCCGTTTGTGGCCTTCATGGTGGAGACGTTTTCGATTGAGCGCCGCAAGCTGATGCGCGCGTTGGGAGCCAAGGTGCTGCTCACGCCCGCAGCGGAGCGCGGTTCCGGCATGGTCAAGCGCGCCGAAGCGTTTGCCGCCAAGCACGGTGCCTTTCTGGCGCGCCAGTTCGACAATCCGGCAAACCCTGCCTATCACCGCAACACGACCGGCCCGGAAATCCTGCTCGACTTTGCTGGCCGTCGCCTCGACTGGTTTGTCACCGGATGGGGTACTGGTGGCACGCTGACCGGTGCCGGCGAGATGATCAAATTGGCCCGGCCGGACACGCGGATTGCGCTGACCGAGCCCGATGTCGCGCAGCTCGTCGCTGGCGGTGAATGGAAGCCGCACAAGATTCAGGGCTGGACCCCCGATTTCTTACCCTCGGTGCTGAACAAATCGGTCGCCGATCGCATCGTGCCGGTCAATGAGGTGGTCGCCCGCGATATCGCGCGTGAACTGGCAAAACAGGAAGGCATTTTCTGCGGCATCTCCGCCGGCGGCACGTTTGCTGCGGCGCTGGAAGTGGCCAAGCAGTCCAACCCCGGCGAGGTCATTCTGACCATGCTGCCGGACACGGGCGAGCGTTATCTCACAACGTTTCTGTTCGAGGGTATCAACGAGGGGTCGGACGACGAGTGGTTGGCAACGTTGGGGTAAGGCGGGATCAGAGTGCGCAGGGTTGGGGGCGAATGGCAGACTTCAACCTAAAGCGTCCGACCACAGATCGGACCCACGAAGCGCGCGGACCGCTTGCCGCAGGTCGCGCCCGCCGACAGCGTCTGACCACAGGTCGGACCCATCAGGTTGGTGCGAAGAAGGCCGCTGCAACGACCAATAGGCATACACGCTAAAGTGCACGACTTCAGTCATTGGAGTCGCCCATGCGCGCGCAAGTCCTGCTCACATTTGCAATAACGATCGCCATTGGCGCCTGCGGGCAGAAAAGCGCACCGCTATTGGTCTCAGAACCAGCGCCCAACGCGGTTACCGCCGCCGTGGATATCGTCTATCCGACTGCAAAAACCGTCGAGCAGACCGACACTTACCACGGCACCGTGGTCTTTGATCCGTATCGTTGGATGGAAGATCTTGATTCGCCGCAATTGGCGACCTGGGTCGAAGCCGAGAACCAGCTGGTCCGCGACTACCTTGCCAACGTACCGGGACGCGACAAGATCAAGTCGCGGCTCCAGGAAATCTGGAACTACGAGCGCTTCGGTATACCGAAAAAATACGGCGAAAATTACTTCTACACGCGTAACGATGGGCTGCAGAACCAGTCGCCGATCTACGTGCAAAAAGGAATCACCGGTGCGGCGCGGCTGCTGATCGATCCGAACTCGCTGGGCTCCGATGGCACCATCGCGCTGGCAGAGTGGTCGGTCAGCTCGGACGGAAAGTACTTCGCCTATTCGCTGTCGGATGGTGGCTCCGACTGGCGCACCATCAAGTTGCGCAAGGTCGACACCGGTGTCGACACCAGCGACGAGATTCGTTGGGCAAAATTCACTGAGATCAGTTGGGCCAAGGATGGCAGCGGAATCTATTACAGCGGCTTCGATGAGCCCAAGGGCGAGAATGAGTTGAAGGCCGTCAACAAATTCCAGAAGGTGTACTTCCATCGACTCGGCGAGCGACAAGACCAGGACACGCTGGTGTATGAGCGCCAGGATCAGCCCGACTGGGGATTTACCGCCGCGGTCAGCGACGACGGCAATTTGCTGATCATTAGTGGCTCGCAGGGCACAGATGAACGCAACCGCGTGTTTTACCAAGACCTGCGCAAAGCCGGAGCGCCAGTACAAACACTGGTTGCGGATCTCGTTGCTGCTTACCTGTTTCTCGGCAACGTTAACGACACGCTGTTTTTTCTCAGCGACGATGAGGCCGAGCTCAACCGCGTCATCGCGATTGATCTGAAAAATCCGGGCAAGGCAAATTGGAAGTCCATCGTGCCGGCAGCCGATGCGTTGTTGTCCAACGTCAGCCTGGTCAATCACCAGTTTGTCGCACTGTACCTGCGTGATGCGCTGTCCGAGGTAAAGGTATTTGATCTCAACGGCAAGATCGTGCGCGACCTGCCGATGCCGGCACTGGGAGCAGCAAGCGGATTTGAAGGGGCCATCGACGACGCCGAGACTTTTTTCAGTTTCGCCAGCTACACGTTGCCAGAAAACATCTATCGCTACGACGCCGCGAGCGGCCAGACCAGCGTGTTCCGTGCGCCAACGGTGAAGTTCCAGAGCGCCGACTACGAAACCACCAGAGTGTTCTACAACAGCAAAGACGGCACCCGCATTCCACTGTTGATCTCTTCGAAGAAGGGCGTCGTCAAGGACGGCAACAACCCGACCATCCTCTATGGCTATGGCGGGTTCAACGTGCCGGTCACGCCGCGTTTCAGCCCGAGCACGATTGCCTGGATGGAGATGGGCGGTGTTTACGCGGCCGCCAATCTGCGCGGCGGCAGCGAGTACGGCCGTCGGTGGCATGAGGGCGGGATGAAATTGAACAAGCAAAACGTGTTCGACGATTTCGCTGCTGCAGCCGAATACCTGATCGCGGCAAAATACACGCAGCCCAAGCGGCTCGCGATTTCCGGGCGTTCCAACGGAGGCCTGTTGGTCGCGGCGACAATGTTGCAGCGCCCGGAGCTGTTTGGCGCCGCGCTGCCAGCGGTGGGCGTGCTCGACATGCTGCGCTTCCGCGACTTCACCATTGGCTGGGCGTGGGAATCGGACTACGGCTCGGTGCTGAACGCGGATGAATTCCAGGCGTTGCTCGCGTACTCGCCGCTGCACAACATCAAGTCTGGCGTTGATTATCCGCCCACGTTGATCACTACAGCCGACCGCGACGACCGGGTCTACCCGGCACACAGTTTCAAGTTTGCTGCGGCGCTGCAGGCGGTCTATCCCAAGGGCAATCCGATTTTGATCCGGATCGAAACGCGCGCTGGCCATGGCGCCGGCAAGCCCACCGACAAGCAGATCGAAGAGAGTGCCGACATTTATGCGTTTTTGCGCAAAGCACTGAAAATGTAACCACCAATTTGTGGGAGCGGCGTAAGCCGCGATGCTGTTTGTCGCTGCGCAGTATTTGAAAATCGTGGCTTACGCCGCTCCTACATTGCAGACTATGCCTAATACCTTTGCCCATTTGCACCTGCACACCGAGTACTCGCTCACCGACTCGACGATCCGTATTCCGGATCTGATGTCGGCCTGCGTGCGCGCCGGTTTGCCAGCGGTTGCAATGACCGATGACAGCAATCTGTTTGCATTGGTGAAGTTCTATCGCGAGGCCGAGAAGATGGGCATCAAGCCGATCATCGGCTGCGACCTGTGGATCAGCCAGCCTGGCGAGGATGAGTTTCGCGCCACGGTGCTATGCCGCAATCGCGATGGCTACCTGCGGCTGTCGCGGCTGATTTCGGATGCATATCGCCGGCGTACGCGCACTGCACGGGTCAGCGTGCCACGCGCGGCTTTGCTCAGCCAGCACCAGGACCTGTTCGTGTTGCTCGGACCGGCTGCTGACGTCGGCCGCATCGGCGACATCGACAAAGCCGAGCGCTGTCTGCGTGACTGGCAGCTTGCCTTTGGCGATCGCCTGTATCTGGAAGCACTGCGGCTGGGCGCGCCCGACGAGGAATCCACGCTGGCGCGGACACTGCACCTCGCCGAACGCCTGGACGTGCCCGTGCTCGCCTCCAACAACGCGCGCTTCCTCAGCGCCGATGACTTCGAGGCACACGAAGCACGCGTCTGTATTGCCAGCGGTCGTGTGCTCAACGACCCGAAGCGCCCGCGTGAATACACTGCGCAGCAATACCTGAAAACGCCGTCGGAAATGCGAGCGCTGTTTGCCGACATTCCCGGCGCGTTGGAAAACACTATCGAACTGGCCAAGCGCTGCAACCTGGAGATGAGTTTCGGCAAGTATTACCTGCCTGCGTTTCCGGTGCCCAAGCAACATACGCTCGAAAGCTTTATCCGCAGCGAATCCGAAGCAGGCTTGGAGCAACGGCTGCGCACGCACAAAGCAAACACAGTGTTGGCCGCAGACTCGGTCGCCGCACCCGATGTAAACCGTCCCGATCAATCCAGCCAGTCGAGGGACCTTGCAGTTGAACACGCGCCTGTGCAAACGCCCGGCACACACCTGGGCACGCTGGGATCAGGCGGCAAAGGTTTTGCGGACAATGATTACCGCGAACGCCTGCGTATCGAACTCGATGTAATCAACAAGATGGGTTTTCCCGGCTACTTTCTAATCGTTGCTGACTTTATCAACTGGGCCAAGCGCAACGACATTCCGGTCGGCCCGGGACGCGGTTCGGGCGCTGGTTCCCTGGTCGCCTATGCGCTCGGAATCACCGATCTGGACCCGCTGCCGTACGATTTGTTGTTCGAGCGCTTTCTCAATCCCGAACGCGTCTCCATGCCCGACTTCGACATCGACTTCTGCATGGAAGGCCGTGACCGCGTGATCGAATACGTCGCCGACAAGTACGGCCGCGAGAAAGTCAGCCAGATCATCACCTACGGCACGATGGCGGCGAAGGCAGTGGTGCGTGACACCGGACGCGTGCTCGGCATGAGCTATGGGCTGGTCGATAGCATCGCCAAACTCATTCCGTTGACACTCGGCATCACTCTGGACAAGGCCGTTGCCGAAACCCCTGAGCTGCAACAGCGCATTGCCGCCGAGGAGGACGTTGCTACGCTGATCGAATTGGCCAGGAAGCTCGAAGACCTGACCCGCAACGCCGGCAAGCATGCTGGAGGCGTGGTGATTGCGCCTTCGGACCTGACTGATTTTTCGCCGCTTTATTGCGTCGATGAGGGCGAAGGCGTGGTCACCCAGTTCGACAAGGATGACGTCGAAGCCGCCGGTCTGGTGAAGTTCGACTTCCTTGGCTTGCGCACGCTGACGATCATCGACTGGGCAGTGAAAGCCATCAATGCACGGCGCGCGCGCAAGGGCGAAGCGCCGATCGAAATTACCAAGTTGACCATGTTTGATGAGGCGACATTTGCACTGCTGAAAACGCATCTGACCACCGCGGTATTCCAGCTCGAATCGCGCGGCATGAAGGATCTGGTGCGCAAGCTGCAGCCCGATACGTTTGAAGAGATCATTGCGCTGGTGGCGCTGTTCCGGCCTGGGCCATTGCAGTCAGGCATGGTCGACGACTTCATCGCACGCAAGCACGGTCGCAGTGCTGTCAGCTATCCGCATCCGCTGCTGGAGCCGATCCTCAAGCCGACCTATGGTGTGATTGTCTACCAGGAGCAGGTGATGCAAATCGCCCAGTTGCTGGCCGGGTATACGCTCGGCGGTGCGGATCTGCTGCGGCGCGCGATGGGCAAGAAAAACGCCGACGAAATGGCACAGCAACGTGCGATCTTTGAGGTTGGCGCGACCATGAATGGTGTCGACGCCGGTCAGGCGCGTGGCATCTTCGACCTGATGGAAAAATTCGCCGAGTACGGGTTCAACAAATCACATTCCGCTGCCTATGCGCTGGTCACTTACCAGACGGCATGGTTGAAGGCGCACTTCCCCGCCGAGTTCATGGCCGCGGTGATGTCATCGGATATGGACAACACCGACAAGCTGGTCGGATTTCTGGACGATGCGCGTGCGTACAAGCTTGATGTATTGCGCCCCGATGTGAACTCCAGCGGCTACAAGTTTGAGGCCCTGGACGACGGACGCATTCTTTACGGCATGGGCGCGATCAAAGGCGCCGGACAGGCTGCGTGCGAGGCAATCGTGATGGAACGCGAACGCGGTGGCCGGTTCCGCGATCTGGCTGACCTCTGCCAGCGTGTCGATCCGGGCAAACTCAACAAACGCGTTCTCGAGGCGTTGATCCAGGCCGGGGCTTGCGACGGTTTTGGGCAGACGCGTGCGACGTTGATGAACCACGCGCCAGAAGCGATGAAGGCTGCCGATCAACAAATGCGCAACAGTGCCGCCGGCCAGGTCGATATTTTCGGCGGTTCCCAGTCCGAAGCCGCGCCAGTCAAGCTGACACAGCTGGCGGAATGGCCGCTGCTGCAAGTGCTCAACGGCGAACGCGACACGCTTGGCCATTACCTCAGCGGCCATCCGGCCGACGCGTATCAGCAATGGCTCACGCAACTGGTGAGCTGCCCGCTCGGCGAAATCGAAAACGCGTGGCGCAATGGCCAATCGCAGTTGGAACGTAATCGCGGCCGGCAGGAATTGCCGGTAATACTGGGTGGCGTGATCCCGACCGCATTGCGTCGGCGCGGCGAAAGCATGGCGTTTGCGCAGATCGAAGATGCCAGCGGACGCGTTGAAATCGCCTTGTACCGTGAGGCGCTCACCGAGTTCGCCGCGCTGCTGGTCAAAGACCAGGTGGTGGTGATCGATGGCGCACTGAGCCCGGACGAGTTCAGCGGCGGCTTCCAGGTACGCATCCGCAATGTCTGGTCGATGGCGCAGGCACTGGAGCGTTTCGCCCGCGGCGTGCGTTTGCGTGTCGACAATCCGAAGCCGGCGCTGGTCGATGAACTCGCCCGCAGTCTCAAACCGGTGTGCTTTGGGATGACGCCGGTGCGCCTGCTCTGCAACACCCCCAGCGCCCAGGTCGAGTTGCAGCTTGGCGACGATTGGCGCATTCGCGTCGTTCCCGAAGTGATCGATGTACTGGCCACATTGCCTGGCGTGCAGGGCGTGGACATATCCCTGATGCGCGCGACCAGTACTTAGACTTGCAGTGAGTCGAAGACCCGCGACCGCGCACCTTTGATTGCGTCAGAGTGCGCCTGTGTCAGGCGAAGCAGGCTTCGATTCGGCTCTTCAGCGCCTTGTCGATCTTGGCGACCACCGCCAATGCGCCCAGATTCTCTTCCAGCTGGCTGGCGCGACTCGCACCCAGGATGACCGACGATACGCGCGGATTGGTCAGGCACCAGGCGATCGCCAATTGCGCCGAACTGCAACCCAACTCAGCCGCGATTGCCTGCAACTTCTGCACACTCGCGATGCGCTGTTCCGGCTGATTGAGCACCAGTTTTTGTAACCACTGGTAGCCCTCGGTAGCCAGACGCGAATCGGTCGGTATGCCGCTGTTGTACTTGCCGGTCAACAGGCCGGAAGCCAGCGGCGACCACGTCGTGGTGCCCAGGCCAATATCGGCATAAAGCGGCGCATACTCATGCTCAACGCGCTCGCGATGCACCAGGCTGTATTGCGGCTGCTCCATTGTCGGCAGTTCCAGATGCATCGCGCGCGCGACTTTCACCGCTTCGGAGATCTCATCCGCACTCCACTCGCTGGTACCCCAATACAGCACCTTGCCCTGGCGCACCAGACGGTCCATCGTGGTCACGATCTCGGTCATCGGCACTTCCGGGTCCGGGCGATGACAGAAATAAAGATCCAGGTAATCCACATGCAGGCGTTGCAGTGCCTGATCGCAGGCGTCGACGATGTGCTTGCGCGACAAACCATGCTGAGTCGGCCTGGGCGAATCGGCGCTACCGAAAAAAACTTTGCTGGATACACAGAAACTATCCCGGCTCAGCCGCAGGTCGCCCAGCACATCCCCCATGATGCGCTCCGACTCGCCATTGGCATAGGTTTCTGCGTTGTCGAAAAAATTGATGCCGTGATCGTATGCCAGCGCACACAGCTCCCGAGCCTCCTTGCGTCCGGCAGTGGTGCCGAAGGTTACCCAACTGCCGAACGACAGTGCCGAGACTTTGAGCCCGGATGCGCCCAATCGACGATATTCCATTTGATTCTCCATTGAATGGTCTGTTGCAGGATGCGCAGAGGACTACAATATATGCGCACAGGGTGAAGGGGAATCGGAACGGAGTCTTAAATGCAACGCATGATGTGGGTACAAAAGCGTTTTTGGTTTGCGGTGCTGATACTGGGACTGATCTTCATTGGTCACTGGTATGAGTCTACGAACGCACCGCAACGCAGCGCAGGGGCGGCTGATACCGAGTTGGCACGGGAACTCCCCGCGACCGGTGATGTCGCACCAGGCGTCGCATCGGAGTCGCAGCGCGACGGGGCAGAACTTGAGCTGGAATCCGCCGACGCTGCGTCGAGCAAACCACGAGACACTCGATGAAGTTGAAGCATGCCGTAGCGCCACTGATCGTGCTGGCGCTGATTGCCGCATCACCCGGAGAACAGATCCGTGACTGGCGGCAGGCAGCCTTGCAAGGACATCTGAATTCAATGGCGCTGAACGCCTCGGGCAATGTGTTTCGAATGCGCAATACACTTTCCAACCTTAAAGACTTTGAGGTCTACCGACATGAGGCCGAATCCCTGGCGCGGCGCGCAGCCTTGGCGGGAGACTCGGAAGCACTGCTCGCACTGACCAGAATCTACGCGCCACTGCATGATCAGATGGTATCCAGTCTCCTTGCACAGGCCACTGGCGCTGATGTGGTGGAAGAACTGTCGATGCTGCTGCTGGCCCAGAAGCGCGGCATCAGCCCCGCCAGTCAGCGCGGTCGCGGACCGATGTTCTCAGCGAACGAGTACTCGCTCGAAGCGATGATCGCCGATGCCCGCGGCCGCGCTGATGCTGAACAGGTGTCGCGCGCGGAGCAGATGGCAGCGAATCGCGATGCCGAGCAAACGCGGCGCGACACGCCGACGCCCGCAGCGTTCGCCAGAGAGCGAACCACATTTGACGATGAACGTCCGCGTTGCGACTCCGAAGCGTTTGCCCCCGTTGCCCCGTCCCCCGCTTCCGGCTAGCCTGCTGCGGTTGTCATTGAAGCTTCATGTATCCATAAGAATTCGGGGAGAATTCGCTTGATCATGTCGGTCCTGTTCGGTTTTTTTGGCCTCGCCTGTCTGTTGGCGATCGCCTGGGCGTTTTCCAATAACAAGCGCGTCGTTGACTGGCAATTGGTCGGCACCGGCGTCTTGCTGCAGATCGCCTTTGCAGCGCTGGTCTTGCTCACGCCTTTCGGCAGCATCGTGTTCGAGGCCCTGGCATCAGGTTTCGTCAAGTTGGCTAGCTTCACCAACGAAGGCTCGAAAATGATTTTCGGATCACTGGTCGACCAGCGCGCCTTTGGGGGCGCCATGGCGCTTGGCGCCGGTGAGACTGCTCCCGATGCCTGGCAGCGCTACAGCTTCATCTTTGCATTTCAGGTACTGCCCACGGTGATTTTTTTCGCCGCATTGATGGGTGTTCTTTATCACCTGGGCATCATGCAGTGGATCGTCAAATGGATGGCGTGGGCAATCACCAAGGTAATGCGCGTTTCCGGCGCCGAAACCACCAGTGTCTGCGCCAGTGTATTCATCGGCCAGACCGAGGCGCCACTGACGGTGCGACCTTATATCGCGCAGATGACCGAGTCCGAACTGCTGACCATGATGATTGGTGGCATGGCGCATATCGCCGGCGGCGTGATGGCCACGTACATCCTGTTGCTGAGTGGGCCGGACGTTGAGTCGCAGAAGGAATTTGCCAAACACTTTCTCGCCGCGTCAATCATGGCTGCCCCCGCCACTTTGTTGATCGCCAAGATTCTGCGACCCGAAATCGGCGAGCCACTGACCCGCGGCCAAGTAAAGGTGGAGATAGAAAGAACCACAGCCAACGTCATTGATGCTGCCGCTGCTGGTGCGTCCGATGGTCTGAAACTGGCACTGAACATCGGCGCGATGCTGCTCGCCTTCATCGCCTTGATTGCTTTGCTCAATGCGATCATTGGCTGGGGCGCCGATGCCAGCCACCTCACCGCGTGGGTCAATCAAGGGCGCCCGCCGGAAGCGCAGATCGCCATCAATCTGGGCAGCATACTTGGCACTCTGCTGTCACCGGTCGCCTGGTTGATTGGCATTCCATGGGATGACTGTGTGATCGCCGGTGGCCTGATCGGTCAAAAAATTGTGATCAACGAATTTGTCGCCTATCTGCAATTGTCCGGCATTGCCGTCGGCGAAGGCGTTGGGCAGATCAGTGCACACAGCAAACTGATCCTGACTTATGCACTGTGCGGATTTGCCAACTTCAGTTCGATCGCGATTCAGATCGGTGGCATCGGCGGCCTCGCACCGGAACGCCGCGCCGACCTGGCGCGCCTTGGCCTGCTCGCAGTACTGGGCGGCACGCTGGCTACATTCATGACCGCCACCATCGCAGGCGTACTGACTCAATTCTAGTCTCCACGCGGAAACCCACCCATGCCCTCCATTGTCGTCGTCGGCTCATACAATCAGGACTTCGTCTGGCGCGTTGCCAAGCTTCCGGCGCCGGGCGAAACTCAGCTCGGCATTTTTTCCACAGGTCCCGGCGGCAAGGGCTTCAACCAAGCCGTGGCAGCGCATCGCATGCACGACGGCGTCGTCTTCGTCGGTGCGCGTGGTGACGACGCGCCAGGCGAAGAAGCAGTGCGCACTGCGCAACGCTTTGGTCTCGAATCGATCTGGCAGATCACTACGGCCGCCGCCACCGGCACCGCCGCGGTGCTGGTCGACAAGCGCTCGCAGAATCTGATCGCAGTGGCGCCCGGGGCCAACGCGCAACTGGCGCCGGAGTTCATCGCGCAACACGCGGCGCTGATCGAAGCAGCACGCGTGTTGCTGGTGCAATGCGAAGTACAACCGAGCGCTTCAGCACGTGCACTCGCGCTGGCGCGTTCGGCGGGGGTGTGCACAGTCTTCAATCCAGCACCCGTGCATCTGGATCTGATCAGCGAACTGCTCGATCTCGCGGACATACTGACGCCTAACGAGTCAGAGTTCTCCTCACTCTTGCTGGCGACGCGCAGCACCAGCGTGATGGTCAACTCGCTGGCCCAGCTCGACGACGCCAGCTTGCACGCGCTGTGCCGAAAGCTGCACCACAGCACCGTGGTTCTGACTCTTGGCGCCAGCGGCGCTTTCGTTTCGCATGCCGAGGATGGCCTCCGCGGCGATGTTCTCGCCTGCTACCGCGTTGCCGCGGAACTGGCCAACCCGATCGACACCACCGGCGCCGGGGATGCGTTCAACGGCGGACTTGCCGCCGCGCTGGCTGCCTCGACTGCGCATACGCCATTTGAGCACAGCGTGCGCCATGCCGGGCGCGTCGCGGCGCTATCGGTCGAGAAGGCGGGTGCTGCCAACGCCATGCCCAGCCGGCAAGAGCTGGTCGACCGATTCGGGTTGTAGAGCCGACCAATACTGTTCGTTTGACGACACAAAGCCAAGTGCGCGCCGAATGCTGCGCAAAGGTGGGAGCGCAGGAAGGCGCGACCGATGCAACCGCTACGCCGATCTTCACGTTGATCGCCATCGCAACGGTCGGCCTGACCACGCCTCCTACACCCGTCCGAGAACCGTCTCGACGCCTAGTCGAACAGTACTTAGACCCGACCGCGTCAAAACATTTCGATGTCCCCGGTTCCGTGCGGATGCGCAGATACGATTCGCGTCACAATGGCGGCCATGCACATCGGTCCCTATCTCATCCAACCCAACGTCGTGCTTGCGCCAATGGCAGGTGTTACCGACAAGCCCTTCCGGCAATTGTGCAAGCGGCTGGGCGCAGGCCTTGCGGTCAGCGAAATGACCCTATCGGATCCGCGCCTATGGCACACCAGCAAGTCACAGCGGCGCATGGACCACGATGGCGAGCCTGCTCCAATCAGCGTGCAGATCGCAGGATACGATCCGCAGATGTTGGCGGAGGCGGCGCGCTTCAATGTTGATCACGGTGCCCAGATCATCGACATCAACATGGGCTGCCCGGCCAAAAAGGTGTGCAATGTGTTTTCGGGTTCAGCCTTGATGCAGGACGAACCTCTGGTCGCACGCATTGCCTCTGCTGTGGTCAACGCCGTCAGCGTGCCGGTCACATTGAAGATTCGCACTGGCTGGAACCGGGACAATCGCAATGGCCTGAATATCGCGCGCATTGCCGAAGACTGCGGCATTGCGGCGCTGGCAGTACACGGTCGCACTCGCGCCGATCAGTACCAGGGCGATGCCGAGTACGACAGCATTCGGCTTATCAAGCAATCAATCGGCATTCCTGTGCTGGCCAATGGCGATATCGATTCGCCCGAAAAGGCTGAGTTTGTTTTGAATTACACCGGTGTCGATGCCGTGATGATTGGTCGCGCTGCGCAGGGCAGACCATGGATCTTCCGTGAGATCGCGCATTATCTTGCCACCGGCGAAACGCTCGCCGCGCCATCGCGCAGTTTCATCCACGACGTGTTGATCGGCCATCTGGAAAATCTCTATGCGTTTTACGGTGAGCACCAAGGGGTGCGCATCGCGCGCAAACACCTGGGCTGGTATGCGAAGGAGGACGCCGATGCCGCGCATTTCCGTGCCGTCGTCAACCGTGCTGAGACTGCCAGCGAGCAGCTACGCATCACCCGCGCGCATTTCTCGGAGACAGCTGAAAACGCGCAGGCAGCTTAAGCGCTGAGTGAGCGTAGCGGCCCGTCACTCTGGATCCGAGGAAATTTCGAACATCCGTCAGCGGCCACCAACAAAACACGCAGACATTACTCCAGGCCATTCGAAAACAGCGGATCGGTGGCGTCAAACTCGAACATCACACCGTGCGTATGCGTGCTCACCCCCGGCCCCTCGCGCCGACCACCCGCAAACAATCGGCCATCGATCAACTGCGGATTGCCGAAATCGAACAGGCGCCCCTGTCCCTCAGCTGCCAGTGCCGGTAGAAAGGTATCCGACTTGCTCCAGGCGTCGCCGTCGCGTCGATACAAGCTGAGCGGCACCACGAAATTGTTGTTGATCGAGGTCACCGGAAACGATTCAACGATCAGGCTACCATTCTCGATCGCCAACTGGCGGCCAAAATTACTGATGCCGGCCGGCTCGTCGATCCGCTCCATCTGCAACCAGTTGGCGCCATCGAAGCGAAACGTGTGAATGCGGGAGTGCAGCACGTTTTGCAATGTGTCGCCGGTACTCAATGCCAACTCGTCGCCACTCAGGGCGACGTCATGCAAGACAGTCGCCGGCGGGTCATCAGCGTTGGGACGAAGAGTCGCTTCGAGATTCCAATTCGTTCCGCCACGACGATACACAAATACGGCCCAGGCTCGGGGTTCAGCGGGCGGAGCGCGCATCTCGCCGCGCAACAACGCGATGCGATCGCCCTGCATCACCATGCGGCTGAAATTGAGCGCGATTTGCTCATCCTGTGCCGGTGGCTGCAGCAGCGCTTCAAGCTGCCAGGTGCCGCCCTGTCGCAGCAGCACTGCGATACGCGGTGCCCGACCGCGCACAGTGCGCTCAAAGCCCCAAAGCGCGAGGCGGTCTCCGCTTAATTGGAACGAAGTGTTTAGCACCACGTTCTGCAGCTGTGGCAGCGTGAACACATTGAACTCGTCGATGAAATCGATGGCGATGCCGGTACGCAGATAGGTGCGCAACACCAGGGTGCTGCCCCCCTGCACGCGCCGCGTCGCCGACAGCACTACTCGATTGCCGACAACTCCGACATCGCTTGCGAAACGCTCATAGGTATAGGGCTCTGGTGTATCGATGCGCCCCAGCAACTGCGCGCTGGCACCAGCAATATCGAAAAACCAGGCGGCACCTTCATTGAATTGGTCGGGTGTACCCAAACGCGAGTCGGTCGCCACCATCAGGTCATCATCGACAACGGTGTTGAACGCGAACCGCCACAACCCAGGCGGCAGCTCGAGCGAATCCGGAATTTCGCCGGGGACAGCCAGGTCAAACGTAAAGACCGAACCGGATGCCGGGCCCGCGGCCACATCGCGGAACGGATGGCCGACGTGAATGCTATTGGCGTCAGCGATGAGTGACCATCCAAATCCCGCGAAACCGACTTCGGGCTGCAGCAGATAGGACGCACTTTCGGTCCACGTCTGCGCCGTGCGATTCAGGCGGCGCACGCAGGAAATACTGCGCGTTGGCGTAGTGAGCGAGGCGCACACCGCACTCGCAACCAGAGCGCGGTCCGCGTTCAAATGCAGACCGAACGCAAACGACGCCAGCGCTTGTCGATGCTCCAGCACGTATGCGCCAGCGTCGCGCCTGAAAATATAAACGCGATGGTCGTTCTTGGAGGTTGCATCGCCCAGCGTCGCAGCAATGAGTACGTGAGTCTGAGTCGCAGCGATTCGATAACCAAATTGATCGCCGGGCTCGACGTCGGCTACTTCGATCCTGCCGCCCAGATTTGCGCCGCCCGCACCGATCGTGTACCAGACCACTGCCCCGGTATCCAAAGTCGTCGTCGAATCGCCGCGGCAGTCGCCGATGTACAGGCGATCGCTGGTCATCGCCAGAGCGCAGCCAAATGCGCCGTTGCGGGTGGTGTCATCGCTCAGTATGCGTTGCGTGAACGTCCAGCCAAACCCATCGCGCCGATACAGGAACACCGCGCCGCGAATACCGGTCCCATCATCGAATTGCTGCGCGGCGACGGCGAGCCAGTCGCCCGCCAGCGCAACGCTGCCACCGAACTCGTCGCCGCCATCAACCTCCGGTGCTACCAGCCGCAGTGGCGATTGCCATAGCCCCGCAATGCGCCGATACACATGAGCAGAACCCGGCGCCAGTCCATTGCCGAATCCTGCGTCCCACGAGCCCACCACCAGATCGTCTGCCGACTGCGCCAAGGCAACACCAAACTTTTCGTCGATGTCGTTCTGTACTGGCTGCAATCGCTGCGTGAGCATCCAGCCGCCGCCCGGCACAGGCGCATAGACCTCGACCATTCCCGAGCCCGGAGCTTCGGTGGTGAGCGCGCCGGGTATGCCGACAATCATCTGCGCGCCATCCATTGCCAGCGCGTAACCGAACAGATCGTCTTCACCGCCGCGATCCCAGCCCGGCGCCTCGATCTCGCGCAGTGGCAATAATTGCGCGCGCGCGGACGTAGCTGCACTGACCGTCAATACGAGCAAGCAAGAGAGAATCGAGAAATGCATACCGCAAGCCTCATTGAAGCCGCCTGCCGATGCAAGTCATCTTTAGTCGGTGCGTCACAGAGCTGAACAAAGCGCCTCTGCCCGATCAGACTGATAAAGTGCTTGCTGCACGAGCGAAAGTTTTCCCCTATGATGCGCCCCCTTTACATCTTTCCATCCGGATACGAGGATATAAAACCCCAATGAGCAGCTACCTGTTTACGTCCGAATCCGTGTCCGAAGGGCATCCCGACAAACTCGCCGACCAGATCTCCGATGCAGTGCTCGACGCCATTCTCGCCCAGGACAAACGCGCACGCGTTGCCTGCGAGACCATGGTCAAAACCGGCGTCGCCATCGTTGCCGGCGAAGTCACCACCAGCGCCTGGGTCGATATCGAAGCGATCGCGCGCAAGGTCATCAACGACATCGGCTACACCAATTCGGAAGTGGGCTTCGACGGCCACACCTGCGGCATTCTCAATCTGATCGGCAAGCAATCCGCCGATATCGCACAAGGTGTGGACGGTACCGCCAAAAAACAGAAGAAGCCCGAGGAACAGGGTGCCGGCGACCAGGGACTGATGTTTGGCTACGCCTGCAACGAGGCACCGGAATTCATGCCGGCGCCGATTTATTACAGCCATCGTCTGGTCGAGCAACAAGCCAAAGTGCGTAAGACCAAGAATAGCAAGCTGCCGTGGCTGCGCCCCGATGCAAAATCCCAGGTCACTTTGCGCTACGACGGCAACAAAGTCGTCGGCATCGATGCGGTGGTGCTGTCGACCCAGCACGGACCAGAGGTAAAGCAGAAGCATCTGGTCGAGGCAGTGATGGAACACATCATCAAACCTGTGCTGCCGTCCAGGCTGATCGACAAGAACACCAAGTTCCACATCAATCCGACTGGTAAGTTTGTCATTGGCGGACCCGTCGGCGACTGCGGCCTCACCGGGCGCAAAATCATCGTCGACACTTACGGCGGCATGGCGCGCCATGGCGGCGGGGCATTCTCCGGAAAGGATCCTTCCAAGGTTGATCGCTCCGCCGCTTATGCGGCGCGCTATGTTGCCAAGAACGTGGTCGCGGCCGGATTGGCAGACAAATGCGAAGTACAGGTCAGCTACGCGATTGGCGTCGCCGAACCCACTTCAATCTCGGTCACCACATTTGGGACTGGCAAGATCGGCGACGACAAAATCGAAAAGCTCATTCGTGCTCATTTTGATCTGCGCCCCTACGGCATCGTCAAAATGCTCGACCTCATCCACCCCATGTACCAGGCCACCGCCGCCTACGGCCACTTCGGCCGTACTCCTTACGAAATCAAAGGCGCCGACGGCAGTAAGTACACCGCCTTTTCGTGGGAAAAAACCGACAAGGCCGAAGAGCTTGGCAAAGCTGCGGGTCTGAAGAAAAAGTAGGTGGGCTGTCTGTTGGAGCGCGCGCAGCGCGCTGTCGAAAAATTGATAGCGCGCCATCTTCAACTGCCTTGTACTCGCTGCCAGATGGAAGCAAGATCAGGACCGGTTTTTCTACAGCCTCGTTACGTCACCGAGTGGGAATGCGGCACATTGGACACATTGCCGCCAACTGGGGGTCGTCCATGCTGCTCACAGCACTATTGCTTCCGGCTCCAGAACGTGGGTTTACTGCCATGAACCCTGAGACGAGAACAACGTCCCAGGGTGAAAGCGTTGAGGAGGCTATCGCGAATCTGCGCGAAGCAACCCAACTGTTGCTGGAAGAGTTTCCTCAGCAGGTATTCGGGCGCCCGTTAGTCACAATCTTCGAGGTTGTTGAGCATGCCTAGCTTGCCGCACCTGTCCGGCGCGGAAGTAGTGTGCATGCTTCTCAACCTGGGTTTTGTGGTTGCCCGTCCGCGCGGTTCGCACATTTTGCTGCGGCGCGGAGCGTCGGGTTGCGTTGTTCCAAATCATCGAGAAAGTTAAACTCGGCACACTTGCAGGGCTTCTCAAACAGGCTGAGGTGTCTCCGGAAGAGTTCATCGAAGGCTTGCCGTGCGCGAACCTGACGAAAAAGGTTAGATCGCGCGCCGCCGCGATCTGAACCGTTTGTTGGACGAGCCCGGTCCGGCGCGAGCGTCGGGCGCCCTCAAGGAAAACCATTTTTTGGCTGTTGCCCCGGTGTGCACGGTTGCGGGCGCTCGGGTGTTTTTAGGCGCGTTTTTGCAGGATGTTCATCGGCGCAGCACAGCAGGGCACAGCAGGGCCGTCGGGTACCGCGGCGCAGGACCCGACCTACGCGCTGGCACGGCGCCGGGATCGAACTTCAAAAGCAGATGCAGCAAGGCAATCATGCGCTTGCGGTCGGGGTGCAGAAAGCCGAGTTTGCGGGCGCGCCGGAATCCTTTTGGCAACACACACTGCAACACCACAAGTAGGTCAGGTCTCGCGCAGCGGTACGCGACGTCGTGGTCGCGATGATGGCGGTATCTTCATGGCGGTATCCTCAAGTGGTGATGATGTACCGCCGTCGGGTACCGCTGCGCGGGACCCGACCTACGCGCTCGTTCAAGTGATTCGCGTCACGCCTCACGACTATGGGAGATCCGAATGCGTAACTTCAGTCCTGCTAAAAAGCGTGTAGACGTTTCGCCTGGAGAGTCGGTACGCATTATCCGCGAGCTGCAGGGGCTTAGCCAAACCCAGCTCTCGGAGTTGTGCGGCATCCCGCAGACGACCATCTCTAGCTTCGAGAACGGTCGAGTCAATCTCGGCGTTGAGCGGGCAAAGGTCTTGGCGCTTGCGCTTCGCTGCCATCCTGCAGTTCTGGTTTTTCCGGGCTGGCAAGTTCCGCATCAATCGGCAGCCTGACTCATTCAAGTCCACGGCCTCGGCGCGGCTCACCTCAAGGCGTTAGGCGACAGTGCTTGAGGCAGGCACTGGGTCAGCGCTACGCGCGGGCGCTCTCCCCCCAAAGCCAACCGCTCTCACCGATCCAACGGGCTCAACACCCCACGCCCACCTTGGTTCAGTACATGCGTATAGATCATCGTGGTCGTCACATCGGCATGGCCCAATAGCTCTTGAATCGTGCAATAGCTCTTGAATCGTGCGAATGTCATAGCCGGCCTCCAGCAAATGCGTCGCGAAGGAATGACGCAGAGTATGAGGACTCACCGGCTTCACGATTGCCGCGCGCTGCGCCGCAAAACGCACCGCACGCTGCACCCGCTTTTCATCCACATGATGCCGGCGCACCGCCCCGGAACGCGGGTCTGTAGAAAACCCCGCCGCCGGAAACACGTACTGCCAACCCCATACCTTCGGCGCACTCGGATACTTCGCCGCCAACGCATTGGGCAACCACACCTCGCCCTGCCCCAAGCCGAGGTCCGCCTCATGTTGCGCCCGCACCACCGCCAAGTGCGCCTTCAGTCGATCCGACACGCTCGCCGGCAACATCGTCACCCGATCCTTGCCGCCTTTGCCGTCGCGCACCACGATCTCGTTGCGCCTGAACTCCACATCCTTCACCCGCAGCCGCAGGCATTCCAGCAAGCGCATCCCGGTGCCATACAGCAGCCGGATGATCAAATCCATCAAGGGATCATCGACATACTTCAACAGCGCCCGTGCCTCCTCGCTCGTCAACACCGTCGGCAAGCGCGCCGGTTTCTTCGCCCGCGTCAATTCGGACAACCAAGGCAAATCCACCTCCAACAACTCCCGATACAAAAACAGCAGCGCCGACAACGCCTGGTTCTGGGTGGAAGCCGTCACGTTCCGATCGACCGCCAGCGAGGTCAGAAACGCCTCGATTTCCGCCTTGCCCATCTCGGCTGGGTGATGTTTCCCATGGAAAATGATGTAGCGTTTCGCCCACTGCACATACGCCTGCTCGGTCCGCAAGCTGTAATGCTTCAAGCGGATGCGATCACGAAGTTGCTCCAGCAGTTTTGGGGGACGGGAAGACGAATCCGAAGAGGAGGCGTTCATGGGCATGATCGGTGTTACCGGACAAGATGGA
>Ga0163152_10001258_pt1 | contig 40642 bp, 34 predicted proteins | sample OliLakLV19MP8IB2_FD_148635 | JGI IMG/M metagenome (GOLD analysis project Ga0163152, IMG submission 148635) | Freshwater microbial mat bacterial communities from Lake Vanda, McMurdo Dry Valleys, Antarctica - Oligotrophic Lake LV.19.MP8.IB-2 | ecosystem: Environmental > Aquatic > Freshwater >...
TCCGCTGAGTCCCTCGTCATGAAGATCTAGAGTTGTGTCGAGGGTCAAACCATGCTCCTCGGCATATTTCTGGGAGCGTTCAACTTGGCGGCGGAGGGAGTCGCCCTCAGCCTGCTGAGGCGAGGAAAACCGGATGTAAGAGTATGCCTTCGGCATTCGTTGGGAATTCATATACTGATGTTGGTCTTTTACAAGTTAATATCGTGCTCGCCATCGGTGTGTCGCGCATGGCGAAGCGCCGCGCCATCATCCGCAAACTTCCCGCCGTGGAAACGCTCGGCAGCACGACGGTGATCTGCTCAGACAAGACCGGCACGCTCACTGAAAACCAGATGACCGTGCGCGAGGTGTTCGCGGGTGGAGCGGTTTATGAAGTGACGGGCGCGGGCTACGAGCCGAAGGGCGAAATCCAGTTGGACGGGTCGCGTGTGAACGTGCCGGAACATCCTGCGCTTGCCGAATGTCTTCTGGCCGGCGTGCTCTGTAATGATTCGCTGCTCGCGCGCGAGGAAGGCCGTCTCAAAGTGCAGGGCGATCCGACTGAGGCCGCCTTGCTCGTCGTCGGCGAGAAAGCCGGTTTGCTGCACGCCGACACGCATCGCCAATCGCCGCGCGTGGACGTGATCCCATTCGAGTCCGAGCACATGTTCCGCGCCACGCTGCACGACGGTCGCGCGGGTGGCCGGGTGATTTACAAGGTCGGTGCGGTGGAACGCCTGCTCGACCGTTGCGCGGATGCGCTGGATGCCGATGGAAAACTGGTTCCGCTCGACAAGGCGGCCGTGCATCGCGTGGTCGAACAGATGGCCGCGCGCGGCTTGCGCGTGCTGGCGCTGGTCCGCCGCCATGTGGAGGCCGACCACGCGAAGCTCGAACACCATCACGTCGCCGAAGGACTGACCTTCCTCGGCTTGCAGGGGATGATCGATCCGCCGCGCCCCGAAGCCATCGCGTCGGTCCGCAAATGCCAGGAGGCCGGCATCGCCGTGAAGATGATCACCGGCGACCACCTCATCACTGCCCGGGCCATCGCCGGACAAATCGGGCTGAAGGGCCGCGAGGAGCACGGAAAGCTCGTCGCACTCTCCGGTCGGGAGTTGGAAAAAATCTCCGATGCAGAACTGCCGGAAGTGGCCGAACATACTGCCGTCTTCGCCCGCGTCGCACCCGAACAAAAGCTGCGCCTGGTTCGCGCGCTGCAATCTCGCGGCCACGTTGTTGCGATGACCGGCGACGGCGTGAACGACGCGCCCGCACTCAAACAATCCGACATCGGCGTGGCGATGGGCATCAGCGGCACCGACGTGGCCAAGGGCGCGGCGGACATGATTCTGACCGATGACAATTTCGCGAGCATCGAGGCGGCGGTGGAGGAAGGCCGCGGGGTCTTCGACAACCTGACCAAGTTCATCGTCTGGACGCTGCCGACGAACTCGGGCGAAGCCTGCATTTTGCTCACGGCGATTCTGTTCGGCACGGTGCTGCCCGCGCTGCCCGTGCAGTTGCTTTGGGTGAACATGATGACGGCGATTTGTCTCGGTCTCATGCTGGTCTTCGAAGCGAAGGAAACGGATCTCATGCTGCGCCCACCACGCGACCCGAAGCGTCCGCTGCTCACCTACGCGCTGATGATGCGTACGGGCTTGGTCTGTCTCATCATGCTGGCGGGCGCTTTCTGGCTATTTTTCTATGAAATGAACATGGCGGGTGAAACGATCGCGGAAGCGCGCACCGCCGTCATCAACGTCATCGTGCTCGTCGAGATCGGCTACCTGTTCAACTGCCGTTCGTTGAACCACTCGATCCTCGCCATCGGCCCGTTCACCAACCGCTGGGTCATCGGCGGTTCGCTCGTAATGCTGGCAGCACAACTCCTCTTCACTTACGCTCCGGTCATGAACAAACTGTTTCACACCGCGCCCATCAGCGGTGAATCCTGGCTGCGGATTCTGGCCGTGGCTGGCGTGTCCTTTGCCGCCGTAGAATTGGAGAAATGGATTCGTTTCGGGCGGCATCACGACCAGCATGTGATTCCTGAGTGAAGCCAGTGAATCATCAAAACCATGAAAGTCAAACCTGCCAACAAGTCCGAACCGCGCCGCATTCTGGTGCCGGTGGACTTCTCCGATCCATCACGCCAGGGAGCACACGAAGAGAACCCGGCCATGCACCGTCCGCGAACTACTTGAGAGGGATGCGGTCACCATTTTGATGGCTTTGGCCAAACGCATCCATGCTGAAAGACCTATTGTTACTCCTCACCGGGCTGGTCCTCATTGTGAAAGGCGGGGAGTTTTTCGTCGCCGCCGCCCTGCGCCTCGCGGAGTTTCTTCGGATGCCGCGTGTCGTCGTAGGTTCCACCCTGGTGAGCCTGGCCACGACCTGCCCGGAAATGGCTGTGTCGGTCATGTCGGGACTGCGCGGCGAATCGGGCCTGGCCGTGGGCAACGCCGTCGGCTCGGTCATGTGCAACATCGGCCTCGTCCTCGGAACCATCGTCGCACTCAAAAGCGTGGACATTCACTGGCGCTCGCTCGCGCTGCCCCTGGGTGTGATGTTAACCGCCGGCATCGCGTTGTTGCTGATGACGCTCAATCTCGAACTCACACGCGGGCAGGGCGTGTTTCTTCTCGCTTTGGGTAGCGCATACTTCGCGTGGGATTTCATCCGTGCCTGGCGCGACCGCAAGCCGGTCGAGATCGCCGAAGCCACCGCCGTGAAGAAGGAAATCACCGCCACTCGCTGGGCCTGGCTGCGGACCAGGGCAGGCACCGCCGTGCAGTTTGTTTTCGGCGCGGGCGTGGTGGTGCTGGGCAGCCGCCTGCTCGTGGATGGCGCAGTGAACGTCGCCGCCGTTCTCGGCGTGCCCACCATCGTCATCGGTCTGACCGTCATCGCGGTCGGCACCTCGCTCCCCGAATTCATTACGGCCATCACTTCCGCCCGCCAGTCCGTTTCCGATCTCGCCGTCGGCAACGTCCTCGGCGCGAACATCGCCAATCTCACGCTCGTTGTCGGAGTTGCTGCGGTCATGGGTGGCGTGCGGATGGACCGGGTCACGCAACTCTTTAATTTTCCCGCCATGATTGGCATGATGATCCTGCTCGTATGGATGCTGCGCACTGACAAACGCCTGAGCCGCCGCGAAGGGGTAGCCTTGCTGGCCGCGTATGCCCTCTATCTCGCGTGTCTCGTGGTGCTCACGCCGCGCGCTGGTGGACACTGAAAAACTGAACTATGACACCCATTGAACTACTCGCCACGGTGCTCTTCGCACTCGCCGTGATCCACACCTTTTGCGTGAAACGCTTTGCCCATTGGGCGCACCAGTATCCACCCGGTTCGATCAAGGAAAACGTGCTGCATTTCCTCGCGGAGACCGAAGTGGTGTTCGGGCTGTGGGCTGCGGCGTTGTTTCTCGGCATCGCGGCGTTGAAGGGTTCGGTACACGACGCGGTGGTTTACATCGAGGGTCTCAACTTCACCGAACCGAAATTTGTCCTCGTCGTCATGGTGGTGGCCGCCACCCGCCCGGTGGTGACGCTGGCCGAGAAATTCATTTCGCTGTCTGCGCGGCTGATTCCCGCGCGTGAGGGCGTGGCGTTCTACATCGCGGCGCTGTTCCTCGGTCCGCTGCTGGGATCGTTCATCACCGAACCGGCCGCGATGACCCTGTTGGCCCTCGTGCTCAAGCGCCGCTACTTCGACCGTGGGATCACCCGCAAACTTGCCTACGCCACGCTGGGAGTGCTGTTTGTCAACGTGTCCATCGGCGGCACGTTGACGCATTTCGCCGCGCCGCCCGTGTTGATGGTTGCGGCCAAGTGGAACTGGGACATGGCGTTCATGTTCCAAAACTTCGGCTGGCGGGCCGCTGCGGCGTGCGCCGTTTCGACCGCGATGGTCGCCGGAATTTTCTGGAAAGAACTCAGCGCGCTGGAGGCAGAGCGGAACGAGAGCCGACCGATTCCCGCGTGGCTGACGCTCGCGCACTTGGTCTTCCTTGGGCTGGTGGTGGGCTTCGCGCATTACCCGGACGTGTTCTTCGGCATCCTCATGCTGTTTCTCGGCCTAGTGACGGCCACGCGCGAGCATCAGGATGACCTCAAGCTGCGCGAAGGCTTGCTGGTGGGCTTCTTCCTCGCCGGCTTGGTCACGCTCGGTTCGCTCCAAGCCTATTGGCTCAAGCCGCTCATCACGAGCCTCAATGGCAGCGCCCTGTTCTTCGGTGCCGCCGGTCTCACCGCCCTCACGGACAACGCGGCGCTAACCTACCTCGGCTCGCTGGTGGAGGGCCTCTCCGACGAATTGAAATACGCGCTCGTGGCGGGTGCGGTCACGGGCGGCGGACTCACGGTGATCGCCAACGCGCCCAATCCCGCGGGCGTCGGCATCCTGCAAGACGCGAAGGTGTTCGAGGGCGAAGGCATCAGCCCCCTTGGCCTGTTCCTCGGCGCGTTGCCGCCCACGGCGGTCGCGATTGTTTTCTTTTGGCTGTTGCACTGAACTCGCGAATGAGTGTGATTAAAACTGGGTGAGGCCTCCCCGGAGCGCGGGTCTGTGACGTCTGTGACCCGCACTGGAGTTTGGACGCTTTCCAGGGAAAATCCCAAGGGGATTTCGTCGCAAAGCCCAGGGTTATACGACGCAGTCGTTACCCTGGGAATATGAATTCAAGTTTTTCAACCCAAACGTGGGTTGCGCCTTAATCCCAAAGATATCGTTCATCTCGCAACCCACTTTGGGGTTGCTTTTTTGGGGTTTATCGCCCTACCCCGCCGGGACTTCATCACATCAGCTGCTCCGCGCCTCGGCGCGAGAATAATGCGGGAATCAGGCTCTTCCCATCAGCTTGAGCCACCCTTGGTAGAGGGTAGGGCGCGTCACTCCGTGCGCGCCGGTGACCCGGATAAACCAAATTTTTCACGCGAAGAAACGAAGCCGCGAAGGTCTCGGGTCAAATCCTCCCGATTGCCGTGATCGAGGTTAAATAGGCCCGTCCGCGTTTTGAAGGGCGTGATTTAATGTTGGTGAGTTCCTTGGCGGATCGCGGTTCTGTGAACCGCGGCAGTGCGCAAAACCTGAACGTCCGAAACAACCCAAAACCGCAACAGTTCCCACCCGCTGCGTCTCGGCAGGGGTGGGGCGCGTCACTCCGTGCGCGCCGGATTGGAATGAACGGTCCGGCCGATCGGGGATCAATCACGTCAATCACGCCCAATGGCAGGTGGTCATTTGACAGTCCCGGATCGCTTTGTTAACGTTTTCACAACTTTATGAGCAGCTCAACATCCATTGAACCGGTAGTCATCATCACCGAGAACGCAGCCGCACAGATCAAAACCATGTTGGCAGGAGAGGAAGGAGGTCCGAACAGGGGATTGAGGGTTTATGTGGAAGCCGGTGGGTGTTCCGGAATGCAATACGGAATGGTGTTTGACGAAAAGCGTGATGACGATCTGGCCACGGAGCTGCATGGAGTTTCTGTTTTGGTGGATCCTTTCAGCGCAAATTATTTGCGCGGTGCGGTAGTCGATTTCTCTGACAGCTTGACCGGAGGAGGATTTAAGATCAGCAACCCCAACGCCCATCAGAGTTGCGGATGCGGGAAGTCTTTTGAAGCCTGATTTTCTTCGAACCTTACAAGTGCGGAAACAAAACGCGGCTTAAGTTCTCGAGTAGTCTCTGCAACTAATTCCCACCATTCCGGAAATCGGTTTTTGCCACCCTTAATTCGAGTTGGTCAAAAATACCGGTTCGAAACTTTATCCTGGATGCTGCAACTTACCCGCCAACAAAAGTCTGGGAAACTTGAGATCCTTGAAGTGCCTTTTCCAATTCTTTCCAGAGGCAAAGTAATGGTTCGCAATCATTTCTCAGTGATCAGTCCAGGGACAGAAGGAGCAGCGGTGTCGGAAGCCCGAAAAGGGTTGTTGACGAAGGTTATCAAACGCCAGGAACAGGTTAGGCTGGCGGTTGAGAGGATCAAGTCACACGGCTTGCTGGAAACTTACGAGTATTTCATGAGCAAGCTCGCGGCTCCGAATGCCATGGGCTACAGCTCCGCCGGGGAAGTCATAGGGGTCGGAGAGGATGTCTCCAACATCAGAGTTGGAGATTGGGTGGCCTGCGCAGGTGCCGGTTATGCCGTTCATGCAGATGTCGTGGTGGTTCCAAAAAATCTCTGCGTGGTTCTTCCGAAAGGATTAAACCTGAAACATGCAGCTTTTGCTGCAATTGCTTCGGTTGCGATCCAGGGAATTCGTCAGGCCGAACTTCGTTTAGGTGAAACCGCGGTGGTCATAGGCCTGGGCCTGATCGGTCAGTTGACGATTCAACTTTTATTGGCATCCGGAATCAAACCCATAGGAATCGATGTTCGTGAAGAACCTATAATTCAAACCCAGAAATATTACTGCCCTGCCTATCTCCGTACGCAGGCCGGTCTGGAACAGATTATTTTAAGGTCTACCGGGGAACTGGGCGCAGATGCGGTAATCATCACCGCCGGCTCCAGCAGTGAAGATCCCATCAACCTGGCTGGTGAGCTGTGCCGAAAAAAAGGAAAAATCATTGTTGTTGGAAATGTTCGCACCAGTTTTACGCGCAAGAATTTTTACGAGAAAGAATTGGAAGTTCGCCTTTCATGCTCCTATGGGCCAGGCCGTTACGATCCACAATACGAAGAGCAGGGGATCGACTATCCGCCAGCTTATGTCCGATGGACAGAAAATCGGAACATGTCGGCATTTGTCGATTTGCTGACAGCTGGAAGATTGCAGATGGATCGGTTGATGACACACCTGGTTCCGCTGGAGAAGGCACCCGAAGCTTATTCCATGATTGTGGACCGCACGGAGAATTCCTTGGGGGTTGTGATTGAATATGACTCCATCACGCCAGGATCGAGGCGGGTCGAAACCGGTTGTCACACGCCGGTTCCCGGCAGACTGATAGTCGGCTTTATTGGGGCCGGAAGTTTTGCGGAATCGGTTTTGCTTCCGAACCTTAGGGGCCTTTGCGATTTCAGCGGAGTTGTGACTTTAACAGCCCATCGGTCACGCTTCGTGGCTTCACGGTATGGGTTTCAATTTTGCACTGGCGATCCCGCTGAAATTATCGGAAACCCTGGGACCAACATCATCTTCGTGGCCACCCGCCATGACAGTCATGCGGTTTTTGTGGTCGAATGTCTGAGGGCAAATAAAAACGTGTTTGTCGAAAAACCGCTGGCGATCAACCAGCAGGAACTGGATGCGATCAAACAGGAGGTTGAGAGAGTTGGTTCACAACCTTCGGGTCCTGTTTTGATGGCAGGTTTCAACCGGCGTTTTGCTCCTTTTATTCAAACAGTCAAAAGCCTGTTCCAGAACAGCCAGCCCAAGGCGATGAATTTCCGAATTAACGCCGGCGTTCTTCCTCGGAGCCATTGGACCTTAGATCCCAAAGTTGGAGGAGGCCGGATCATCGGCGAAGTTTGCCATTTTCTGGATCTGGCGCTGTTCCTGGCTGGTTCCAAGGTTTCCCGAATTCATGCGACATCGGTTCCGCTGCCAGACAGCGGCCCCGAAACGGTCTGCATCAGTCTTTCTTTCGAAAATGGGAGCATCGCCACGATCAATTATTTCTCGAACGGTCACAAGAGTCTAAGCAAGGAACGATATGAAATTTTCTGCGACGGAACGACTGTGGTAATTGATGATTTCTGTTCCATGACGATCCATGGAAGCAGAACAAGGACGGTGCGAGCGCGCCAGGACAAGGGGCATGAGAATGAAATCAAAGCCTTCTTGAAAGCCGTAAAGCATGGGCTTCCGTCCCCGATTCCTTTTGAGGAGTTATGTCTCTCAACGGAACTCTCCTTTGCAGCCCTCAATTCAATCAAGGAAAACAGAGTTATTCATTTTCAAATTTGATCAAGGCTTCAGGGGCGTTTTGCCCCTCTTTTCAGGTCGGCGCTTTTCAGTTCCTTTTGGCGTGTTGGTTTGAGAAACGGTTTTGTATGGGTGGAATTGCTGGAATTTTTGAATCCTCGGAAGATGGCAGGTTTCTGAAAATGTTTTGACCGGAATGCGGGATGCCATGGTTCATAAATGGAGTCTCGCGGCGTGGGAAATCATATGAATCGGCTTTTGGTCGTCAGCTACAGTTATAAACCAAATGAATCGCCCAGGGCGGTTCGTTGGTCGCAGATTGCCGAGCATTGGGCTGGACGCGATTTTCAGGTCGATGTCCTTTGTGCCTTTTGGCCGAATGTCGCGCCATTCGAAAAAATCCGGGGAGTAAATGTCCATCGCGTGGGGGACTTGCTGACGAAGCTGCGAAGCATAGCGCTTGAAAAAGAGTCACAGGGTTCCGGCTCCTGCGGACGCCCCCGATTTTCCCCGATGAACGGACTTCTGCGAACGGCATACCATCCTTGTCTATTCGGGCTGAGAAGGTTGTTTTGGCCCGATTATTCCTGCACGTGGTATTTCCCAGCACGGCGGAAAGCCCTGGAACTTCTCAAAAGGCATCAATACAACGGCCTGATCACCGTCTCCAATCCTTTCACCGGGCATTTCATCGGCAACTTTCTCAAGAATAACCAACGCGATTTGTTTTGGCTGGCCGATATTGGGGACCCATTTTACCTTTTCAACCCCTCTCCATGGAACTCCACGATTTACGACGGCGTCAGCGAGAAGGCGGAACGCCGGGTGTTTTGCAACGCTGATGTCCTGACGCTGACCAATGAGAGCCTGCGCCGGAATTACGGTCATTGCTTTCCGTCTTTGCAGGGAAAAATTCACGTCATCCCGCCATTGCGAACCCACTCCATTCCAACAGTCAAAAGTGATAGCCGTCCCGCTTCAAAAACCGTCCAATGCATGTATTTTGGGACGCTCTACAAGGATATCAGATCTCCGGATTTTCTGCTTTTGATGACCCGAATGTTGGAGCTGCATACCAAAAAAGAAATCCACCTTCATTTCTGGGGCAATATCAACGACTGCGGGGCCTCCTTTGAACTCTATAAAAACCTGATCGGCGAGCGTATATTTTTGCATGGAAAAGTATCGCGGCAAAGCGCAATGAACCACATGGAGACAGCCGATTTTTTGATCAACATTGGCAACGCCTCTGAAACTCAGCTTCCGAGCAAACTGGTCGATTATATGAGCCAAGGAAAACCGATCATCAACCTGACTAAAATCGATGACGATACTTCCACCCAGTTTTTGCAGGATTACCCGTCCGTTTTATCGATTCGTGAAGGAGCGATGACCGGTGAAATAATCAGGAAACTTTCCACTTTTATTCAAAACCCACCGCGATCGGACCCGGATAACATCCGTAAACTGATCGAGCCCTATTCTGTGGAATCAGTTTCTTCGCGTTACCAACAGTTGCTCGGTCTATGAAGCCGGGAGTTCGGGAATGTTCCCAAATGGAACGTGCTCCCAGTTGCGAGAGCGCATTCTTGTTTAACTCGGAGGAGGAATTTCCGGGTTAGAAGCTAAATTCGATCTGTGCCCAAAAGGCTTGTTTGTCGAAGGCGGCCGGGGCGTTCTTGCCGTCGTAATAGGCGTATTTGGCGAGTGCAGTCCAGTGTTTGCCAAATTTTTTGGAGACAACCGCGTCGAATTCCTGGCCGAAATCGCCGCTGCCGAAATCGGCGTCGTATTTGTGATAAACAAATCGCACGGGAACCTGCTTCGGCAGTGTCACCTGCGCGAATGCATAAAGGTCGTTCAAGCCGTTTGGCGGAGTGGTCAGAAAGACATCAGCCCAGCCGTTGAATGCGTGCAAAGTCGCCAACGGTGTGCGAAACGACGCACGACCACCTCCAGCTCCGCTGTTCGCTCCGCTACCGAGGGATTCATAACCGGCTCCGAACGCGAATGGTTTCACATTGGCCGAAAGCTCGAGGTTGTAGTAGAGAGCCTCGTAGTTTAAGGGACTGCGACCGTAATCCGTCTGATGGGCCACCTCGGCGCGGTAACCCAGTGAAACTTTGTCGGTGACTGGCGCGGCCCCGGCGAAATATCCGCCGTAAGTGGCGCTGGAAGCTGCGGCTCCCCCTGCGTTGCTCAGATCGAGCAAATAGGCGTAACCGACGAACCGTCCGTATTTCCATCCGGAATACGAGATGTTGATAAGGTGCGATTCGGATGCGAAATCAGCATTCCCCGCAGCGGCAGCCGGAAAACCGACATCACCAAAAACTCGGTTCACCTCCCAGAGGTATCCGTAGTAGATGCTGAGATCCTTCATCGGTTTAAGCTCACCTGACACGGCATCGTAGGTCTGCATGTTCTGCCTCCAACCGACGTCACCGATGAAACGATGGTTGTCGAGCGTGATGCGCTGACGTCCGCCCTTCACCGTAAAGAGATTGGTGTAGGAATAACTCAACCATGCCTGGTTCAACTCGGTGGTGGGTGGGTCGGCGACCACGGGTTTCGTTCCTTGTCCGTTGGAGCCTGCGGCGTTGTAGTTGTGCCTTGGCCCCATGACCCTGATGTCCTCCCCTTCGATCATTCCCTGAAAGCCGTAGGTGGGAGCCGTGGTGAACCCGAACCGTGTGCGGATTGTCGGTGCGTGGGAATCGCCGGCGAAACCGTCCTGGTCCACGTATTCGTAACGCAAACGGGCGTTCAGGCTGAACATTCCCTTGGTGAACGCCTCGGGAACTTTTCCGTTGAAGAATTTTTCAACGGCGCCGGTTTCAGCAGCCGTCTTGGGGGCGGCCGCAGCGGTGGGTGAACGGTTTTTCCTGCCCGAAAACCGAGGCTGTAATGGCTAACACCAGTGCGCCTCCCGTAACGGCTCTTTTTGTCATGGTTGGTATGTTTTGCATTTGCTGTTTATTTTGGGTTGTCCTGTTCGGTAACTGAAATTGATGTTTCCGGTCGTTTCCCCGCTTCATAGAATTCTGTCTGATTCGGCCCGGACGAATTCGGCAGGGATCATAAGCGGCCTTTGTCAGACCGGGTTTTCCGTCAGCCTTCTGCTGTTTCCTCAAGCCGCCTGGTAGGCGATTTTTGGCACTGCCAAGTCTGAGTTCACGACAGCCGGCTTCACTGCTTTGGAGAATATCTTGTGGCCGCCCGGAGAATCTTTGCCCGTGGACGGATTGGACGGGTGGTTTCCTTCCAGGAAATCGAGCAACTGATCCTTTATGGCCAGGAACTCGGAGGCCTTCAAGAGCTTTTCCCGAACGCGCGGACGCTCAAACGGAACATCCACGATGCGTCCGACGTGAGCTTCTGGGCCGTTGGTCATCAAAACCACGCGGTCGGAAAGAAAGATCGATTCATCCACATCGTGGGTCACCATCACCGCAGTGATCTTTTTCCTTTTCCAGACCTCCATCAGCACGTCCTGAAGTTCGATCCGGGTCAGGGAGTCGAGCATCCCGAACGGTTCATCTAGGAGCAGGATCTTGGGCGAGAGCGCAAAGGCTCGCGCGATTCCGACACGCTGCTGCATTCCCTGGGAAAGTTCCCCCGGACGGACGTGCATTGAATCGCCGAGGCCGACCACGCTTAGATAATATTCCACTATCTGATGACGCTCGTCGGGATGGGCGGTGTAAAAAACCTGGTCCACTCCGAGACGGACGTTTTCGTAAGCAGTCATCCATGGGAGCAGGCACGGTGACTGGAAAACGATCCCCCGGTCGGGGCCCGCTTCCGTCACTTCTTTGCCCGCGAGGACAATTCCTCCTCCGGTAAGCGGAGTAAGTCCGGCGAGCATGGAAAGGACGGTGGATTTTCCGCAGCCAGAATGTCCGATGATGGAGACGAACTGGCCTTTTTCCACCCGCAGATTGAAGTCTTTGACGATGGTGGCCGACCCGCTTTTCGTGGGGAACGCTTTATTGACGTTGGAAAGTTCGAGGTAGGCGCTCATGTTTCGATTTGTATTGTTTCGTTCTTAATCTCGGTTTTTCGGATGGGGGTTTTACGACGGTTCCACGGGAACGATTTTCGCCCCAGATCTTCAGGTTCGATGTTCGGCAGGGTGAGGGTTTTGGCCACGGACGTTTTCTTTTGCGAGTTTGATTTGAGGAGAAATTCCAGGACCTGGAGCTTGGCTTCCTTAAATTCCTCGGTATGGGTCATTGTCAGGCGGCTTCGTGGCCGCGGCAGGTTGATCGGGATCGAAGGTCCGAGGGTCGCGCCCGGTCCGTGCGACAACGGAATGATGCGGTCGGCAAGATAGATTCCTTCATCGATGTCATTGGTAATCATGACGACGGTCTTCTGGGCCTGCGCCCAGATGGCGCTTATTTCGTCCTGGAGTTTCGCGCGGTTGAGTGCGTCGAGCGCGCCGAGCGGTTCGTCCATCAGCAGGAGCTGCGGGTCCATGGCGAGGGCTCGCGCTAGGGCGACGCGTTGCCGCATGCCGCCGGAAAGTTCCTTCGGCTTCTTGTCGCGGGCTTGGGAGAGGCTGACCATGGCGATGTGATCCAGGGTGTGTTTGTCTTTTTTTTCTGCGGACCAGTCCGGGAAAACCTGCTCAACCGCCAGATGGATGTTCTGGTAAACCGTCAGCCAGGGGAGCAGGGAATAATTCTGGAAGACCACACCGCGATCTGGGCCCGGGCCCGTGATGGTTGAGCCGTTGAGGGTCACCTGTCCAACATCGGGTTTCAGCAGGCCGGAGATCAGCGAGATCAACGTGGTTTTTCCAGATCCCGAATAACCGACCAGGGCCACGAACTCCCCTTTTTGAATTTCCAGGTTGATGTCCTTCAAGATTTCGACCTTGCCCGAGCCTTTCGCAAATGATTTGGACACTCCTGAAATTTTTAGAAAACTCATAGGTTTGTTAGATCGATTTAAACCGTGATTCCAGAAGGAACATTCCCCGGTCCAGCAGAAATCCGACCAATCCGATGGTTACGATGCAGAGGATGATGTGCTCATAAATCAGGGCGTTGTATTCCTGCCAGAGGAAACCGCCAACGCCGGGACGACCGGTAAGCATTTCTGCCGCCACAATCACCAGCCATGCGATGCCCAGGCTGAGCCGGAAACCGGTGAACATGTAGGGCAGGGTGGCGGGCAACAGCACCTTGAAGAGGGTCTTGGTGCGGGAAAGTTTCAGTACCCGGGCCACGTTTAAATAATCCTGGGGGATGGCCCGCACGCCGACTGCGGTGTTGAGAACCGTCGGCCACATGGCACAAACCGCGATGGTAAATAATGCACCGAGATCCGACGCCTTGCTTCCAGCGCTGAGGAAGATCACCATTCCCAGAGGGAGCCAGGCGAGGGGTGAAACCGGTCTGAGAATTTGAATGATGGGATCAAATATCCTGCTGAAGACTTTCGACAATCCTAGGAGGAAGCCGAGTGGAATTCCGATCACTAGCGCCAGTAAATATCCTTTGGCCACCAGTACCAGGGAATACCAGGTGAAACGGAGTATGCCTTGATCCATCTCCCCACGTTTTTCAAACGGTTTGAGGATGTACTCCTTGCTCTTCTCCCATGTCTGGCCGGGTGAGGGCAATTCCTTGGAAACAGTGGAGCTGACCAAGTTCCAGATCAGGGTGATGATCATCATCCCCACGAGGGGAAGTATGAGCCAGTCGAGTTTGAAGCGTTTTTCCATTTTTTATCCTTTCATGCTGTGAATGGCGAAACTGGTCGCATATTTTTCGGGGTCCGCAGGATCAAATTTTACTCCGTCGAAAAGTGTTTCGGAACTGTTGTCGGGCCCGCCGTGTTTCGCTCCGATTTCCCTCATCGCCTCTTCAAAGAGATCAGCCCTTATGACCTGTTTTGCGATGGCCTTGTAGTCGGTCCCGGCGCCCGCCATTCCCCATCGGCGGTATTGGGAAACGAACCAGGAGACATACTTTTCCTGCGGATAGTTGCAGTTGCGGTCGGAGAAGATCATGTAGTTGGGATCTTCTTTTTTGCGACCGTCACCGAAATCGTATTTGCCCTGCAACCGGCCCAGGATGATTTCCGACGGGCAGTTGATGTAGGTCGGTTTGGAGACGATTTCGGATTGTTCCTTGCGGTTTTCGAGCTTGTCGAGCCACACACTGGCTTCTTGCAGGCCTTTGAGCACCGCTTTGACGGTCTTCGGGTTCTTGTCTGCAAATTCGCCCAGGAAGGCGCAAGCTTTTTCCGGATGATCTTTCCAGATGTCCTGGGTGTTTAAAGAGGTGAAGCCGATTCCGTCAGCAATGGCCCGGGCGTTCCACGGTTCCCCCACGCAATAGCCGTCCATCTTGCCAATCTTCATGTTTGCCACCATCTGCGGCGGCGGAATGGTGACCAGGGCGACATCCTTATCCGGATTAATCCCGCCTGCGCCAAGGTAGTAGCGCATCCACATGGCGTGAGTTCCGGGAGGAAACGTCATGGCGAAAGTCATCGGCTTGTCCTCTTTCTTCGCGGCCATGACCAGCGGGAGCAAAGCCTTGGGATCATCCTTCACCTTGCCTTTTAATTCCGCCTTCAGAGTGATTGATTGTCCGTTGCGATTCATCATCCAGGGGATCACCATCGCCTTTTTCGGCGAACCGCCAAGGCCCATGCTGGAGGCGATGGGCATCCCGAAGAGCATGTGGGTGCCCTGGATGTCACCGCTGGAGAGGCTGTCGCGGATTGCAGCCCAGTTGGCACCCTTCGATACCACGGAATCGATGCCGTAATTCTTGAAGAATCCTTTCTCGTGGGCGATCACAATGGGCGAGCAGTCGGTGAGCGCGATGATTCCGAGTTTTATGCGGGCCTGCTCTGGCGCGTCTGATGCGTAGGCGGTTCCCACCCATCCGGAGGGCAGTTTGCCAAACAGGGCTCCCAGGCCCCCTGCTGCCCATGCTGAACGTTTGAGGAATTTTCTGCGATTCATGGAGGTCTCAGCTTGCGACGAGCGGTTGCGTGAGTTCTGATTTTTCATAAATGGTGTTTCTGCTGATAAGTTGTTTGGTCTGGGTGAAGAGGTCTTCTCGAAAGTTTTGATGGATTCCGTGGCTTGGAATCGGCAGGCGGTCGCGATAAATCCCGTTCCTCAAAAGCCTGTTGATGATCCAGGCGCCCTTGTCCGCGCTCGGTTCGTTGGCTTCCTCGGAATGGAATACAAACATGTCCGGAATTTTGTCGCGGCGATCGTGGCCGAAATGGAGCGGTCCCTCAAGGCACGGCAGCAGCGAGGATGTCTCACAATTGAGGTAAGCGGGACGGGAGAGGAGCTCGGCCACGGTGCGACGGTTGGCCGGTTGCTGACAGTAGATGCAGGCTTCGAGCAGCGCGGCGCACATGGAGACGTATTCGTCCTGATAACTGGAGATGAACTCCGTCCGGGCCATAAAAACCTTTTCCGGATGACGCGGTGACAAATCTGCGCTCACAGCGGTAATCCATCCGAGCTTCTGTTCCACCGCCAGGCTGTTCCACGGTTCGCCAACGCAATAACCATCAAGATTTCCAGAGGCCAGGTTTGGTATGAGCGAGCGGGGCGGGATGACGACGATGCGGACGTCGCGCTCGGGATTGATGCCAAAACTGTTCAGCCATTGTTGGAGGAGATATTTGTGCGAGGAAAAGGTGAAACCGATTCCGAAGGTGAAAATTTTCTTCCCACGCTTGGCCAGGATCTCCCTTTTCAACTGATGCCCGTCCTGGATACCTTGGCTCCACAAGGTCTCGGAGAGGGTGATCGCGTTGCCGTTGAGATTCAGGACCAGTCCGGTGGCGCAGGGGCAGGGGATTGACCCGAGGCCGTAGGTCGCGGCGAGCGGCATCGCTGCCAGCGCATGGGTCGCATCAAGCTCGCCGTAGATGATCTTGTCCCGGATGGAAGCCCAGCCTACTTCGCGGGTGAGGACAATTTCCGTCCCGTATTTTTCGAACAGCCCAAATTCCTGGGCCACGACAATGGGGGCGGCATCCACCAGCGGAACGAAACCGATTTTAAATTTTTTATTATTCCTCATCTGTGGTTCGTCGGGATTTTGTCCGGCTGCGAGCCTGTTTAGCCGCAGCTGTGCCAGTTCCGTGTTTGATGCGGTGTTGCGTAGTCCAAATTGGTCATCTGCAAGATGAATGGGATTCATAGAATTGGAGTTTATGTGCAGGGGATGAATGTGGGAGCCGGTATCACCGGGCTTGAGAATCGATTGTCAGGCCTGTGAAAATGGTTACACAAAAAATGCAACAGCTGTTTGTGGTCTTATTTTTTCACCGTGCAAAAAGCGACACCGGTCATGTTCCGCCTCCATGCGATGGTCTTAGAAAAATAAAAAATAGAAGTGGCCCTGACGGGGAATTTGGCTGAAGAGGGCCGGTTGAACCGTTCTTGAAGGCCTGTTAAAACTGGTGAATCACGGCTTGGCCAGGGGCCCGCCCATTGCGGTGCGCGCTGCCTTTCGAGCACGGATCTCAGGGGTCAGAGGATGGCAATTCTTCCAATCACCTTTTGCAGTTCCTCGATCTTAAATGGTTTGCTGATGTAATCGTCCATTCCGAACGAGAGGCATTTTTCCCTGTCCCCAACCATGGCGTTCGCGGTCAGGGCGATGATGCGCATGGGGCTGGAGTTCAGTTCACGTTCGTTCTGACGGATCTTCCGGGTCGTTTCATATCCGTCAAGTTCCGGCATCTGGCAGTCCATGAGGATGACGTCGAAGCCCTGCGGAATTTTTTCCAATACCTCGTTGCCGTTGTTGGCGACAGCGGGGTCGTGCCCGAGCTTCTTGAGCATTTTCAGGGCGACTTTCTGGTTCACGGTGTTGTCTTCCGCCAGGAGTATCCGGAGATTTGGTGGAATTGTGCCGGGCGAAAGCGGGGAGGCCGGCAGGTCGTGTCGTTGCATTGTGATCGGCTTCGCCGCGATCAATTCAAGCAGGCAGGTTTTGTGCACGGGCTTCTGAAGGTTGTAAAGGCCTCCGGCCCAGTTTGTAAGTTTCGGTCTTTCCTTGAGGGTGTGCAAAAGAACCATGGTCGCGCCCCGGAATTGTTCGGTCGTCGAAGGGGATGTTGCGAGTTCGGCGGCGAAGGCCTCCTCGGTAAAAATCCAGTGTGGGGAAATCCTGTTCGATTCTGCGGCGGGGAGAACCTGTGATATTTCCCTTAACGTATGCGCGAAGTGGAGCGTGATCCCAATCGCTTCGAGATATTTTTTGAGAACAATTCCGGTGGCGGTGTTTCGAGTGAGAATCAGCGCGTGTTCCTCCCGGAAAACCTTGTCGGTTTCCTTGGAACCCGCCACTTTGTCAAACCGTGCGGTGAACCAGAATGTGGATCCGCGCTCCAGCTGGCTTTCAACGCCCAGATTGCCTTTCAAGCCGGTGACGATTTTTCTCGCGATGGCCAGTCCGAGACCGGTTCCGCCATATTTTCGTGTTGTTGATCCGTCCCCCTGGGTGAACGGTTGGAACAGAAGGGGCAATGTTTCCGGGTTCATCCCGATGCCTGTGTCGCGGATGCTGAAGCACAGCGTGATGGTCCTGTCGGTTTCCTCTTCTTTGCTTACGGTGAGCCAGACCTCGCCTTTTTCGGTGAACTTGATGGCGTTCCCCAAAAGGTTTAGCAACACTTGCCGCAGCCGGCTCGGATCGCCGCAAAGCCGTGCGGGAAGGTTCTGATTGATCATGCAGCTCAGTTCCAAGTTCTTGTCCTGAGCGCTGCTGGTAACAAAATTGATCGCGGTTTCGATGGTTTGTTCGGGATCAAATTCCACCTGGGCGAAATCGATCTGGCCTGCCTCAATTTTGGAGAAATCAAGTACATCATTAACCAATTGTAGAAGTGCCTGACCGCTCTCATCAATGATCTGCAGGAATGAAAGCTGGTCGGCATCCAGGCTGGTGTCGCGGATAATGCTGGTCATACCGATGATTCCGTTCAACGGGGTCCGCAGTTCATGGCTGATGGTTGCCAGGAAATCGGATTTGGCCTTGTTGGCGGCCTCTGCGGCGGTTTTTGCTTTCGCCAGCTCCAGTTGTGTTTTTTTCCGTTCAGAAATATCCTCGACGTTTCCTTCATAATAGAGAAGGCGACCCGATTTGCCGCGAACCGCCCGGGAGTTTTCCGATATCCAGATGGAGCTTCCGTCACGGCGGTAAACTAGAGATTCAAAGTTTGAAACAATTTCGTTTTCCTCCATCACGTGAACAAAGTCATCACGGCGGGTGGGATCCACATACAACTGGCTCGTGATGTCGTTGAGTCCGGAGATCAGCTGGTCAGGAGATTCATAACCATAGATCTGGGCCAGCGCACGGTTGGCGGAAAGGTAATGGCCTTCAGGTGAGGTTCGGAAGATTCCGATCACCGCGTTCTCAAATATTTCACGGTATTTTTCCTCCTCCTTCTGGATATGGTAAAGGGTTCGCTTTTCGAGAGTGACTTCGTGACCACTCAGAATCCAGCAGGGTGCCTCGGTCTCCGGGCCAGCCCTGAGCTGTCCTTGGAATACAAAGGGTTGTCCGCTCCTCTTGATCCCCTCCAGTTCGAACGTCTGATTCAAAAAACGGGCCGGGGAGTCGCAAAACTGGGAACGTGATGAGCGCGCCAGGAGACTTTCAAAAGTGGTTCGCCGGAGATCTTTCCAGTCATACCCCCAGAGCTGGCAGCAGGCTGCATTGCTCCAGAGGATTTTAAGACCATCCCCCAGCAACAGGATCGGCTCACCGACAGCCTGGAGAAACACCAGGTCTTCCTCGTCGATCTTTTTGAATGAATTTTTTGCAGTCATCGGGCTTGTTTGCTTCATGTCTATTTGCGCACGAGACCTCCCAAGGCAATTTTTGTGCCGGATTTCTGCTTTCCGGGGAATCTGTAGGTAACAATCTTCCTTCTTTTCCAGGAAGGTGATTTTCAGCCCTGCCAACACTTTGATTTATTTGGCGTGATGAATGCTAAACCAGATTCTGTATCGCGGAATGAAAGGTTTTCATGATTAAAAATCCCTTGGACAGCCGTCAGTTACGGGCGTTTACCGCGCTGGCACGGACAGGAAGTTTCACCATTACAGCCAAGGAACTGTTCCTATCGCAGTCTGCCGTGAGCCATTCCATGCGCGCTCTCGAAGAAGATGTGGGTTGTCGTCTTTTAGACAGAATGGGCAAAAGAGTTTCGCTAACGCAGGCGGGTGAGCAGCTTTTGAGTCATGCGCAAAAAATTCTTTTGGAAATGGAACTGGCCCGGAGTTCCCTGGGTGAGCTGGGAAAATGGGGACGCGGCCGGTTGCGTGTCGGTGCCAGCACCACCGCCTGCCAGTATATACTTCCAACGGTGTTGCGGGAGTTTAAGGAGAGCTTTTCCAAATGCATGATCAGTATCGAACCAGGGGACACCCCGGAAGCGCTCGAAGCCTTGAGAGCCAACCGGATCGACCTGGCGCTGACGCTGGAGCCAAAAAACGAGGATCAATTCACCTTTCATCCACTGTTTACGGATGAGCTGGTATTTGTCGTCTCACCGCTTCATCCATGGGCGCAGAATCAAAGCGTCACACGATCGGAAATTCCCAAGCAGAATTATATTCTTTATCACAAGAACAGTTACACCTTCCGCATGATTGAGGAATATTTCCGGGAAGAAGAAATGGTGCTGAACACCGTCATCGAACTCGGAAGCATGGAAGCCACCAAGGAGCTGGTCAAACTCGGTCTCGGTGTGAGCGTGGTCGCCCCGTGGATCGCCATGAAGGATCTCCTGGAGAAATCGCTCGTGGCACTTCCCCTGGGCAAACGAAAACTGAAACGTTCCTGGGGCATTCTCTACTGGAAGTCAAAACAGCTCACACTGGCGGAGGAAACTTTCGTGACACTTTGCAGATCGGTGGCTGAAAACCTCTGTCAAAAACCGGTCAACATCAACGTGGCTTGATGGTCTGTTGTACGTATGATTGAACTGAAAGAGGTTTTTTCGGGCAGGTTTGACAGGAAAGGCGCCATGGTCTAGTAGGTTCTGATGAAATTATTCGCCACGCTTTTCGCTGCATCCATCGTTTTTGGATCTCAATCTTTTTCCGCCGAAACAAACAAGGATTTTAAAGTCAGTACTCTTTCTTTTAAAAAGCCGTCCGCCTGGGAATGGGTGGAAACAACCTCCCAGATGCGCAAGGCGCAATTGAGGGTCAACGATGCTTCCGCGAAATCGCCGGGAGAGGTGGTCTTCTTCCACTTTGGAGGTGATGGTGGCGGAACGAAGGGAAATGTGGACCGCTGGTTCAGCCAGTTTCAGGAGCCTCGCGAAAAGATCAACGCCCGGACCGAGGAGGTTACCGTGGGTAAAACCAAGGTGACCTACGCCCGGGCTGAAGGTACTTATAAAAGCGGCATGCCTGGCGGCCCTCAGACCCCGCTAATCGATCATGCTCTCGCGGGTGCGATCATCGAGGATGCGGCTGGTTTTATTTTTATCCGCCTCACGGGACCGAAAGCGCTGGTGGAGAAATCCATGCCGGAATTTAAACAGCTGGTGGAGTCCGCGCTAAAATAAGGGCTGCAAGGTGGGGGCGGGAAGGCGAAGGGGAGTCGGAGACTCCTTTGACCGGCAGGTCGGAGACCCGCCCCACGAGTGGCCTGCGGCCCGGCCGCTGCGGGAGGCAACCGCATGCCCGAACTTTGTGATTTTTTCTGCGTTTGAAATCGCACTTTCTTTAAACTGCATCGATCAGTTTTTGCAACTCCGCGTCGGTATTATAAAAGTGCGGTGAAACGCGGAGGTAGGTCTGGCCGGTCCGGTCAAACCGGAGGGATGTGAAAATATTGTTTTGTTCGAGCTTCAAATGCAGGGGAGCGAGATTTTCTCCTGGTTTATAAAAGCTGACTATGCCGCTCTGATTTTGTTCCGGAATATCCTGCTGCAGGATGGTGTATCCTTTTTCTACCAGCCGGGGCGTCAGGAATTTTCGTTTCCTCAGGAGTTCGGAGGCGATTTTGTCCACCCCGACTTCCAGCAACAATTCCATGGCAGCGTGAATCCCGACTAGTCCAATGAGATTTTCTGTTCCGACCTCGAAACGCCGTATGTCCTGGAACAACTCCACGGTTTCCCGCGCTACAAAATTGGGGCAGGCAACATTGTGCCATCCATAAATGGGCGGCTTCAAACGGTGTTGCACCGCTTTTCGGACGTAAAGAATTCCCGCAGCACATGGACCCAGCATCCACTTGTGCGAATCCGCTGCAAGGAAATCGACATGTTCGGCGTGAGTGGGAAAAGCTCCCACCGTCTGGATTGCGTCGAGGCAGAAAAGGATGTTGCGTTTGCGGAGCGCCTTGCCGATGGACTCGACGTCGATGCGGTAGCCGGCGACAAAATGGCACGAAGCCAGCGCCACCAACCGGGTCTGCTCATCGACCTGTCCCAGAACGTCAATGCTCCGAATCCGTCCGAATTCCTTGATGTTGATCAGGCGCACCTTGACACCTTTTTCCGCCAGGGCCATCCAGGGATAAACGTTGGAAGGATAGTCATCCAGGTAAATCAGCACATTGTCACCGCGCTTGAATTCCAGTCCGCTCGCGACATAACTCAAAGCCAGGGAGGTTGGTCCGACGAAGGCGACTTCTTCGGGCGTGGCATGGAGCAGACGCGCGGCAAGTTCCCGCGTTTTGCGGATTTGAAAGGAAGGCATCAAGATTTCCTGGTCGCCCAGGGTGCATTGCTCCGCGTATTTGCGGATCGCTTCCGCAACTCTTCGCGGGAGCGGACAGACGCCGGCGTGTCCAAAAAAATTCTTTTCCCGCGTGACTGGAAATTCGTGCTGTCGTAACTCTTCATTGGAATGAAGCTCCTCAATTGTCATGCGCGAAAAGATAAGGGAGAATTTAATTTTTAAAACCAGAATGATAAATCCGGTTTCTTCCTGTCCTGGCAAGGTTTGAACCATCAACCGTCATGAAATCAAGTTTAGTAAACATCCCAGATTTTCAAGCCGTGGCGGCGATGTCCCGCAACCGGGTCATCGGCCGGGGCAACGCGATTCCCTGGCATCTGCCCGAGGATTTTAAATGGTTTAAACAACTGACAACGGAGCATTGTCTTCTCATGGGGCGAAAAACCTTTGAATCGATCGGGAGACCACTTCCGAACCGCACCACGTTTGTGTTGTCGAAAACGGTTTCCACCATCCCAGGCTGCAACGTGGTCAGCAGCCTGGAGCAAATCACTATTCCCGAGGGTAAAACATTATTTCTCTGCGGAGGTGGCGAGATATACCGGCAATACCTCGGCTTATGTTCCGACCTCTATTTGACCCTGGTTAAACGTGAGGTGGAGGGGGATTTCTTTTTTCCGCCGTTCGAACAATTGTTCGAGTTGAAAGAAACGATTCGCGAAGAAACCGATTTCAAAATCCTCCATTGGCACCGGTTGTCAGGAGTTTGAACCTTTGCCGCAACGGTCCGGAGTCTGTTGCCATTTTGTGACTGGCAGTGTCGCATGGAAGATTCAGATCACCCCCCGTGACCGGAGGTTTTGTGAGATTGCGTTGGACAAAGCTGTTTCCTTTTTTCATTTTCAACCGCCGCCGATGTCAAAAATGTTGAAATCCTCCGGGTCCATGGGAGCCGCGACTCTCCTGAGCCGGGTTTTGGGAATGGTCAGGTCGATGGTTTACGCCAACTTCATGGGGGACAGCGCCGTGGCCAGCGCCTTCACCCTGGCTTTCATGATCCCGAATCTTTTCCGCCGTCTTTTGGGAGAAGGTGCATTGACCGCGGCATTTATTCCGATCTTCAAAAAAAAGGAGATGCAGGAGGGCGAGGCTGAAGCTTGGCGCGCAGCCAACGCCGTGATCAGTGGATTGATTGTGGCCTCCGCGCTAATCACCGGGGTGGTGATGATCGGTCTGACCCTTTTGATGTCGGTCCATGCCTTTGAGGAAAACACCCGACTGATGCTGTCGCTGCTCCAGATCATGTTTCCTTACATGCCGGTGATCTGCCTGACGGCTGTCTTCATGGGCATGTTAAACGCGCGTGGCCATTTTTTCATGCCGGCCCTTGGGGCGGCCATTCTGAATGTGGTGATGATCTTGTCGGTCTTTTTCCTTGCCCCACGTTTTGGCCCGAGTCTGTCGCAGCAGATTTTTGGTCTGGCATTCGGAGTTCTGCTCGCCGGCCTGGCTCAGGCGGCGTTTCAAATCCCTCATTTGTCCAAGGAAGGATTCAGGTTCAAATGGCTTCCATTCAGAAACGACAGCACGGTGCGTGAGGTCGTGGCCAAGATGATCCCGGGCGCACTCGGAGTGGCCGCGTTTCAGATCAACTTGGTGCTGACCAACATCATCGCATTCAAGGTGGATGAAAATATTGTCGCCTCCTTTGATTACGCCGTCCGGTTGATGGAGCTGCCTCAGGGTGTTTTTGGCGTTTCCCTGGCGACATTTTTGCTGCCAACCCTTGCAGGACTTGCTGCTGAAAAGAAATATCCCGAATTTCGACAGACACTCCGGCAGGGGATGTCATATCTGATTTTTATTAATCTGATCGCCTCCCTGCTTCTAACGCTGCTTGCGGAACCGGTGATCCGCCTGTTGTTTGAGCATGGCTCGTTTGATCAGCTTTCCACCCACCGCGCGGCTTCGGCACTGATTTTCCTGGCACCCGGGCTCATCTTATTTTCCTTTGTAAATATTCTGGCCCGGGCCTTTTACGCGCTTGGGGATACGAAAACTCCAATGATGATCAGCATATTTTGTCTGGTCACAAACCTGATTCTGGCGACCCTTCTGGTGTTTAAGTACCGGCAGGCCGGCCTGGCCCTGGCCAACACCTTCACCGCAGGCATCAATGTGGCGTTGTTGATTTACGCCTTGCGCAGGAAACTCAAAACGCTTGATCTCCAGCCGTTGAAAAGGGAGTTGTTCCCTTTGGCATTTGCTTTTGTTGCAGCCGCTTGTGTGAGCTGGGCGGCGCTGAAGTTGTGGGGTTCAAACATCGGGCACGCCACGCTTTGGTTGAGGATGGGCGAGGTCTTTTTGCCGGGTGCGGCCGGCTTTCTGGTCTATTTTGCACTGGCGCTCTGGGGTAAAAACAGCGTGGCGCGCGAGCTTCTGGCGATGGCAGCACGGGCTAAAAACAAATTGTTTTAAGGCTGCCGCACAGCTTGACACATCGAACTTCATTGTTATTCTCTCGCACTCCGCAGACAGGGCGGGGAGGAACAGGCTTTGTTGTGCCTGACTTTTTTTGTAATACGTTAGAGGTTTACTTGACATGAAACGGCAATATCAACCATCGAAAATTAGGCGAAAACGCCAGCACGGCTTTTTGAACAGGAACTCCACCAAGAGCGGCAAAGCCACATTGGCCAACCGCCGCCGCGTCGGACGCAAACGCCTGACCCCAGTTTGATCCAGGCCTGATGAGCGAGCAGCCTTCCTTTCGATTTTCGCGCTCCGCTCGCCTTCATTATGGCCATGAATTCGCTCAGGTCAAAAGTCAGGGCCAGCGGTTGACGGCTGGATGCCTTCTCTTGAACTGGAACGACCGGCCCGGCCAGCCACATTCAAGGCTGGGCGTGATCACCAGTAAGAAAATTGGAAATGCGGTCACCCGCTCGCGGGCTCGCAGGTTGATCCGTGAAACTTTCCGCCTGAACCAGCATAAGCTGCATAGAAGCATCGACTTGGTCGTGATAGCTCGAAACTCCATCACATCGAAAAATCGGCCTGGGGTTGAAAAGGATTTTTTGGGGGGATTGCACCGGGCAAGATTGCTGAAAGGGATTCTGTGAATTTGTTGTCTGGTTTTGTCATCCTTCTGCTCAAAGTCTATCGCTTGCTGGTTTCTCCTGCAAAAAATCTTGTGTTCGGCCCATCGTCAGCCTGTCGTTTCCAACCATCCTGCTCGGCCTATTCAATCGAAGCCATTCAAAAACATGGTCTCATTCAAGGGTTGTTCTTGACGCTGAAACGAATCTTAAAATGTCATCCGTGGGGTTCTTCAGGCCATGATCCTGTCCCTGCTTTGCATCGTTGTTCCCATTAATTATTCCCGGGCATGGATCGTAAATCTCTTATCGTTGTCGCTCTTTCCGTCCTGTTGCTTGTGGCCTATAAGCCATTGGTTGACCGCTTTTACCCGCCAAAACCGCGTCAGGTCCTTACCAATCAGGTCAGTCAGGTCCGTGGCGGCATCTCGAATAATCCCGTTCTGGTCAACAGTGCGGAGCGGGTTGGCACAACTTCGGCGCTTCCGCAGGCTTCCCAAGCTCCCACGCTCCTCAGCGTCACCCACGACAACCTGATTTATACTTTCACCTCGCAAGGCGGGGGCATTCAGTTGATTGAACTGACCAACCATCAGGCGTTGATTCTGTGTGGAGTCAAAACTCCGCCTCCGAGCCGGTTTGCCAGTCTCAACACCCGCGCTCATGCGCCAATCCTGAGTTTCCTCGGGGGGGAAGCCATTGTGGGTGATGGAGTTTTCGAACTCTCCCGGACCGCTTCAGGAGTTCGCGCTCAAAAATTGCTGACCAACGGCTTGAGCTTGACCAAGGATTTTAGCTTCGGAACCAATTACCTGGTCACGGTCAAAACACGGCTGGAAAACAAATCAACGGAAGTCATCGGCCTGCCTCCACAGGAAGTGGTGGTAGGAACCGCGACTCCCATCAATCATCTCGACATTGGACAGCAGGTCGGATTGTTCTGGTACAACGGGGCCAAGGCTGAACATATCACAGCTGCCTGGTTTGAGAACAAGACCCTGGGATGTTTCGCCGGAACCCCGCGTGCCGAGTTTCTGGCCGGAGCCAACAACGTCGATTGGGCTGCTGTACACAACCAGTTTTTCACCATCGCTGCGGTGCCCGGGGAAAAAGCCCCGCAAGTTCTCGCCCGTCAGGTGGAGATTCCGTTTTCAGAGCTGGAGATGTTGGAAGCGCGAAAGAAAAGCATCAAAAAACATCTCGGTTTCCAAACGGCATTTCTTTATCCGTCGGTCGTCCTGAATCCTGCGCAATCGCAGGAGAAATCCTTTCAGATTTATGCCGGACCCAAGGAATACAACACCCTGGCCCGTTTCGGTCATGAAATGAAAAACGACCTGGACGCCGTCATGGATTTCGGGTTTTTCGGCGTTGTTGCCAAAGCGTTGCTGCTCTCGATGAACAAACTCCATTCATGGGGAGTTCATTACGGAGTGGCCATCATCATCATCACGGTGATTATTAAACTCCTTTTCTGGCCGCTGACCACCGCCAGCACGCGGTCGATGAAACGTCTGCAAGCTCTTCAACCGCAGATGAAAGAGATCCAGACCAAATACAAGGAAGATCCGGCCAAGATGAACCAGAAAACAATGGAGTTCATGAAGGCCAACAAGGTCAATCCTCTGGGCGGATGCCTTCCATTGCTGCTCCAGTTTCCAGTTTTCATCGGTTTTTATCAGATGTTGCAGAGCGCCATCGAACTGCGTGGCGTCTCCTTCCTCTGGGCTGCTGATTTAGCCCAGGCTGATACGGTGGCTTTCGCCTTCGGTTTTCCGATAAATCCCATGCCTTTGATTTATGGCGTGACGCTTTTTTGGTCGGCAAATCTGACCCCTCCTTCTCCAGGGATGGATCCGATGCAGCAGAAAATGATGAAATATATGCCGGTCATTTTCCTGGTGTTTCTTTACAACATGGCCTCCGGTCTGACTCTTTATTGGACCGTTCAAAACCTCCTGACCATCCTCCAGACCAAACTGACCAAGGCGAACGAGACTAAAGACCCGACCGCGCCAGCCAAGATGGTTCCGGTTCGTTCTTCCCTCCCAAAGAAAAAGAAATAGTGGCGTTTTTTTTCAAATTCGGCCAAAACAACACCCCAACCTATGCCAGTTCAAGCCAAAGAAACTCTGGAACGATTACTCAAACACCTCGGATTCGACTCCATCGTGGAGGAACAACAGCTCGACGGAGGAGTTTTCCTTGATGTCAAAACTGAGGATTCCGGGCGTTTGATCGGGCGACAGGGCCAGACGCTTTCCGATCTGCAGTATGTGACCAACAGGCTGCTTTTTCAGATGGACGAGAAGGCGCCAAAAGTGACGGTGGACGTGGGTGGTTACCGGTCCTTGGCGCGTGAAGCCCTGGTAAAAAAGGCTCAACAGGCGGCTGAAAAAGTGCGTCGCTGGGGTGACGTTGTGGAGCTTGAGCCGATGAGTTCGTTCGACCGTCGGATTATTCACAACGCCTTGAAGGATGATCCTTCCATTGAAACCCATTCCGTCGAGGTCGAAGGCACGATCAAAAAAGCGATCCTTCTCCGCCCGAAACATTGAGAAATATCCCGCCGCAAGGCTGCGTCGTAACGTCACGGTTTTTCGCGTAGGCTTCCTTCGCTCTCGTCGTGACCATCCGATCTGCCGTTGCTCACTACCTGGCAGCAGCCGGATACTTTTCTTCTTTCAATTCACCATCCAAAACAAATGGGGTTTCAAAAAGGCCGAACTTCGAAAAGGTAGCCCCGGCCTTGATACGCGAGGTCCAGACCGCCATCGGGATTGAAAAAATCCAGCCAGCCAGTATTGGAACCAGATAGAGAAGAAACGTCGGAGTCCACTTCCATCCCGCGAAAAGCCAGATCACCCCAAATACTGTTGGAATCCAGAATACCTTCGCGGCCTCGTGCCAGGAAACAGGTTGGTTGGAGTCCCGCGACTGGCTTCCCCACGAGACAGATCGACCGGTAAAAATTCCGATCACAAAACAGGTGTGCAAATAAAATAGAATCGGGGAGATCAGAAGGCTGAACCCAATTTCCAAGAGTGTGGAAAGGAACTCTTTGAACGGCTTTTTCCCCTGGCGGCAAGCCTCATAAAATCCCAAAACTTTTGGAAGCAATAGCATGGAAAGAAAACAAACCAGGAAGGACCAAGCCATGATGGAGTCGTATTTGTAGGCGCGTCCCCTTATTCCCTGGATAAAACCAATCGTGAGCAAAACCAAAAACAAGGGTCCGCTGGCATAAGCCATAATGCCGTTGGCGAAATAAAGTCGATGCCCAAATCGAAATCGGTCGCCAAAGATCAGCCAAAAATGCTGAAAATTTCCCTGGCACCAGCGTCGATCCCGCTTTGCGTAGGTCAGCATATTCGCCGGGAGTTCATCAAAAGAGCCATTGGAAGTCACATCCCATTCCACCGCCCAGCCTTCGCTTCCGATTAATGCGGCCTCGACAATATCCTGGCTCATAATTCTGCCGCCACGAGGTGGTTTTCCGGGAAGGATCGGGAGGTTGCAATATTCCATGAAGGGTGCAATGCGGATCAGGACATTATGGCCCCAATAAATCGAATCCCGGCCCAGGAACCAGTAAAGCCCCCGGCCAAACATTGGCATGCAACGGGAAATCGAGAACTGCATCGCTTTTGCGAAAGGTGTGAAGGCTTGGACAGGGAGAATAACCGTCTGAAGGATACCTAGATCAGGCTGAAACTGCATTCTCAGAATCAGTCGTTTGATGGTCTCTCCAGACATGACGCTATCGGCATCCAAAACCAGCATGAAATCGTATTTATGCCCAATGGTTTCAAGAAAATGGGCGATATTGCCGACTTTGAAATTGATGCGATCCGGGCGCCGAACCAAATGAATTTGGCTTTCGTTTCCCGAAGCCGAGAACAAAAATTGCATTTTTTCAATAGCTGCATCTTCTTTCCAGAGGAATTCTGGATCGCTGGAATCGCTAAGAAGGAAGAAATCGCAATGAGACTCCAAGCCGACCTTTTGAATGCTTCCCCAGGTTAGAAGAATCCGTGTTTCAACTCCATCCACATCCTCATGGAAAACAGGCATCACAACAGCGGTCTGGGACTGCACTGTGTCGTTCGAAATGGATTGCGTCAGCTTTTTAGGAACAAAAAAACCAGCGAGGCTATTTCCAGGGAAGCGAAAAAGCTTAAAGCCTTTTAATTTCGATTTAAGGCTTGATGTGCGGATTTGGCATCCTGACGACGCGATAAGGCCGAATCACCCGGTTGGTGTTCGTCTCCCAATCGGCTTTATAAGCTAGAGAAAAGTTGATCTCAACAAATTCTCCACCGACGACGAAGCGCTTGGCGTATTCCTTGCGTCGGATCAAACCTTCGACATCCACCCAGGAAAGAGTTGTCAGCGTAGGAAATCGCAGGATAGGGGTCATCATCATCATCCAACCATAGAGGGGCTGTCCGGTTGTGGAAGGTTAGCTGCACGTTGTTCCCGGCTTCGTCCACACCGAACAGGTGCGCGGTGCCGGCCACATCCTTTGCCTCCTTTGCCTCCTTTGCCCCCGCCCGCCCCGGGTTCGCTGCCGGGGCGCCAAGTGAGGACTGTTGCGAATATTCCGTGTAATTTGAGAACACCGTCGGGTCGGACACAATGTTCGTTTGCACGAGGTTGGTAAGAGCCACAGAACCCGAGGCCGTCATGTTGCCGCTGCTGCCAAAATGTTAGGAGACCTTCACCTGCGCGGAACCGGATGATGTATCCCAGGGAAGTCACCCGTATTTAATTAATCAGGCCCGGAAAAGCCTGATAACAAACTGCCCGGTTGACAAAGAAGTTTAACTGTACTAATAAACTAACACAGTAGCACACTCATGTGGCTTAAAATCAATCCAGGGTCCGGCGTGCCGATCTATATCCAACTCATGGAACAAATCAAACATTCCATCGCCATCGGTTCCATTCGTCCGGGCGATCAGCTCCCGACCATCCGCAACCTGGCTCATGAGCTCGTCATCAATCCCAACACCGTCGCCCGGGTCTATCGCGAGCTGGAATTTGAAAAAGTTCTCGAGCTCCGTCACGGCGCGGGTGTTTTTGTCGCAGACCGACCCGCGAACAAGGACCGGAGCGATATGATCCAAGCGGTTCAACCGCATTTCCGCAAGGCTGTGGAGCAGGGAACTGCGGCCGGGATGTCGGAAGAACAGATGCGCGCGCTTTTCGAGAGCGAAATCGACCGTTCCAAATCGACCGGGAGAAAGGGCAAATGAACGTGCCAGCCATCGAGTTCCTGAACGTGAGCAAATCTTTCCGACAGAAGCAGGTTCTTGATTCGGTCCGGTTCACCGTCCCGCAGGGGGCCATCTGCGGATTGCTGGGGAGCAACGGGTCGGGGAAAAGCACTTCCATGAAAATTTTGCTCGACCTGGTCCGTCCTTCCGAGGGCCGCGCCCTGGTCCTGGGAATGGACGCCAACAATCCGGCGGAATCCCTGGCCGTTCGTAGAAGGGTGGCCTGCGTCACGGAAGATAAAAGTTTTTATCCCTACATGACCGTTCAACAGGTTCTCGACTATGCCAGAAAGTTTTTTAACGGCTGGAATACAGAGAGGCTTTCTGTGTTGCTGAAAAGATTTGAGCTCGACCGGTCGTGCCTGGCAAAAAATCTTTCCAAAGGGAACCGGGCCAAACTGGCGTTGACCCTGGCTTTGTGCCGTTCCCCCGAGGTTCTGATCCTGGACGAACCGACCGAAGGACTCGACCCGCTGGCCCGGGAAGATTTTCTGCAGGAACTGGTTCAGGCATCACTGGACGGGGTCTCCATTCTGATTTGCACCCACCAACTGGCGGAGGTGGAAAAGATCATCGGCTCCATCGTCCTCTTGGAAAAAGGAAAAGTATTGCTTCATGCCGAAGTCGAAACCCTGAAGGAAAAATCGCGGTTTTATCATCTGACCTTCCGAGACCAGCCGCCGGCACAGATCGCCGGGCTGCCCGCGAACGCCAGGATCAGCCGGGCCGGACGTTCGATGGTGGTTTCAAGCGTGGGTGAAAGGTGGGATTGGAGGAAATCCTTCGCTGACCTTGGGGTAGAAGAAAAACCGATGACGTTGCAGGAGATCTACGGCGAGGTTTTGAAGATCAACCGGGAAAAGAGGGGGGGAGATGGAAACCTGGAATAAATTCTGGTTGGAATCGCGCACCCGACTTTTTTGGATCAGCGCGGTCTATTTTCTCATGGCCGTTGGTGTGGCCTGGATGATCCTCAAGGTCCCGTTTATCCGCGAACCACACATGTGGGAAGCGCAGCAGAGAGACCTGGGCGGAGTTCAAAGCGACCTTTTTGGATTCTGGTTTGGTTTCATCCAGCCTTTCCTGGTGATCCCGCTGGCCCTGACATTGGCACCGAATCATTGGACTACTGAAACCGCCAATCGCACCGTTCATTTCAGTCTGTGCCTTCCGGTGAGCAGGCGGAGTGAAACGGTGGCGCGGCTTTTATGGTTCCACTTGTGGCTGGCCTTTCTGGTTTTTTATACCAGTTCGCTTTTGTTCGGATGCGAAGTGTTGATGAACTATCCAAGATCCTTTTTTTCTCATCTGGTCCAATGTTCTCTCAACACCCTGGCCTTCGGAGTGATCACCTCGCTCTGGTTTGCCTTCTCGTCCTTCCTCTGGGACCAAAGCAAGGCGACCGCAGGCACCAGCCTCCTGGTTTTTCTGCTGGCTGTTCCGCTGCTCTACAAAAAGGAGAGTTTCCCCGGCTTGTATGCCGTTTACGAACTTTTGGTCGGAAGGCAGTGGTTTCTCAAAGGCGAATTTCCGTGGAGAAGCGTTTTCTTAAACCTGGCGTTGATCTGGGGATTTTGTGAGATCGGCATCCGGCGAATTGAGCAGAAGGATTTTTAGCCATGGAAACAGGAAACGAAAAATCCGCATGCGTCGAGGTTTGTCGGCTGACCAAAAAATATGGAACTCGATATGCCGTGAAGGATCTTTCCTTTTCCGTCGCATCCGGAGAGATCTTCGGGATCGCCGGGACGAACGGAGCTGGCAAATCGACCACGCTCCGGGCCTTGATCGGTTTGATCCCCATCAACGAAGGATCGCTTTTGGTCCTGGGAAAAGATGTTTTTCTACATCCACTCGAATGCCGTCAAAACGTTGCCTACATCCCGGAGCTTTTAAACCCGTTTCCCTTTCTCACCGTCTGGGAGCACCTTCAGTTCACCGCCCTCGCCTACAATATAAAATCTTCGGACGAGGAGTTTTCGACCCTGCTGCAAACGATGGAGTTGCTGGATCGCGCCAATCAACTCGCCTCCACACTTTCCCGGGGCATGTTGCAAAAAATGTTTTTTGCCTGCGCGCTCCTGCGGAAGCCTTCGGTGATCATCTTTGACGAACCATTTACCGGACTCGACCCCAAAGGAATCCGTCTGGTGAAAGGGATGTTGAGGGAAGCCGCCAGGGCCGGGACCGGGATACTGATCTGTTCGCATCTACTCCCGTTATTGGAAGAGGTTTGCGAACGTGTGCTCATCCTCGACCAGGGACAAAACTTGGCTTGCGGGAGGATCGACGAACTTCGACTCAATCAGGGACTGCCCAACAATGCCACGCTTGAAGAGCTCTTCTTCAACTTGGTTGAAGCGCGCGAAAAGGCGGACTTATGCAACCTGCTTTGAGATTTCTTCTGCGGCGGGAAGGCGTCCGACGGCTCCGCGATTTCTATTCTGATTGGACGCTGTCAAAAATCACCGCGGCGCTCCTGTCCGGTGGAGGCATCTGGCTGGCATGGCATTTCCGGGAACATCGATTTCTTTCCGAACTTTCCCAGCCCGCCGTTCTTTTCCCTGTTCTGTTTTTCTCCATCCTCCTCGCCGGGTTTCGGTCGTTCGTCGGTGCGAGAAAAAATTACGAAAATTCTGCGGAAGATTATTTCATCGGACTTGGCCCTTTCAATGATGAGGCAAAATACAGGTATTTGATGTTTAGAAGAAAGGCCGCGGCGCTATTTTTGACGCTCTGTTTTTTTCTCTTGGTTGGGCGCAAGTCGAACAATCCATTTCTCCTATCACTCCTGTTTTATTCCATGGCCGGAGCGGGTGTCTATCTGGGCGGGCTGGCGGAAAACCTCGGAAGAAGTATGGAACAAAGGAGCTTTGATCGATGCCGCAGGCTTCTGGTCTTGCTGCTATTTGCGCTTGGAACGACCTATTTGATCTTCATCACCCGCCGCTCATTGACCGAGGAACCAGGACTGATAAAAATCTGGCCTGAGATATCCTTCATTCTGTTTCAAACACCTTCACATCTGAGCCACCTGACGGATGGTCCTCTGTTTGCGGCGATTGAAACTGCGGTGCTGGGTTTTGCTTTTCGCACATCGGGTTGGATGATTGTGTGCCTTGCGCTGGGAATACTCTTTTTGTGCTTGTGCCGGAGTCTAAGCAAACACTTGAAGCGCTCGTGTGAACCGTCGGTTGAAAATTTCAGCGCAGGAGTTCGAACATTCGGGAAATCGGGGAACCGTTTGATCATCCGGCATCCGATCCTCTGGAGCATCGCCAAAATGATTCAACGGAATCCTCGGGGATTGATCTTCGGCCTGGTTTCCTCGCTTTTTTTTGCGCTGCTCTGGGTTCCAGTTTCACTCTTTGATTCCGGCCCGTTTAACGACTGTATTATCCCGCTTGCCATCGCCGGGTTCGGACTTTTGCTTCAACGATTCATTTGCTACGACTTCAGGATCTGTTTTCCGGTGCTGGGACAGCTCCGGCTGCTGCCTCTGCGCTGGATTCATCTGCTGGCTGCAATGTTGTTCTGGCCGGTCCTGGTCAGCGTCCTTCTACAGTGGATGGTGATGATCGCCATCCGTGGATTTGATCGGACCGTCCGCCATTTTTGGATCGATGGTCCGTTTGAAACCGTCCGAAACATGAGCCTTACGGGCTTTGGATTGGTTTTCCTTTTGATTCCGGCGGTCACGCTGACTGGGTTTTGCGTATGGAACCTGCATTACCTGAGACTTTTCCAGAAACAGGAAACGTCGGCAGAAAAGGCCACGGGCGAAATTGATGTCAAAGTCCTCGGTTTTCTCGGTTTGAGTTTTGTTCCGGCGGCTCTTATCGCCAGTTTTTTCAACTCTCAACCCGGAATTTTTTCCGCCATCGCCACACAAATGGTGATCGCACTGGTCCTCTGCCGGAGGCTGGCAGTCGTATTTAACAAATTGTATATATGAACTCCCCGTCGTTGTGGAACAGGATCGATCAGTCGCTCTTTTATCCCGAAGATTTCATCCGCGACACGTTTCACGAAAACCGTCTAAGGATTTCGCAATCCATCCTTCCTTTGTCGGTCTATTTGAGCTCCGGCGTCATCGAGTGGATGGCCAGGAACAACCTTTCGCTGGAGAGCGGCCTTCAACCGGGAAGCCGCGCGCTGGCAGGGATGGTCTCGGTGATCCTGCTCTCGGCCTCCGGTTTTTTCGTGCTCGGTTTGCTGCTGACAATCCTGTTCACCGCCGTGGGAACTCCACTTTCGAAAACCAAGTCGATCTGGTCCTGTCTTTCGTATCTCCTCCTGATCCTCGCCGTGGGGAATCTGTTGCGAGCCGGACTCGTCGCCGTCACCGGGGATCCACTGGCATTCATCGCACCGTCGCTGTTGATACCGGATGGAAATGATTGGAACGGGTTGAGGCAATTCCTCTCCCTGTTCGACCTGTTTTACCTGGCGTTTGTGTATGTGCTGACACTTGTTCTCCAGGAATTTGGCCGGATGACAAAATTTGAATCCTGCCTGTGGATCTTGAGTTTTTTCCTGATGCTTCAAGGGATCACGAGTTGATGGGAGAACCGGATCATTCCCCACTTGCGGGAGCGACATGAGGAATTTGCCCGAATAAAAAGCGATCTTCGTTCGGTGAAGTTCGTGCCGAAGCGTTCGTTGGTCTGGACTATGGCCGCGAAGATGAAAACTACCTTTTCATTCGCTCAACCAGTTCACGCCAGTTCTTGCACGACCAAACGAGAGACGGAGGCATTTGCGGGTCGGGCGCGCCGGCCAGACACTGGTTCGCCAGCTTCTTTGCGGCGTCGGGCACGGGGCGACCATGCTTTTGTCTTGGCCATCAGCAGACTTCCAGCGGGCGGCTTGGAGGTGGCGGAATTGTGACCGGCTTCCTACACGCCGTCACCTCCGGCCATGAATCCCAACGGGATTCTTTCCCCCTGCCCAGAGTTGCGAGATGCGGCGAATAAAGTGCTTATTCTCCGCATGTTATGCGGAGAAAATATTTGCTCATGCGGCGATTGGAGGCCTTAATCTCCGTAAATTGTGCGGAGAATATATGTATATCCACGAACGCAAAGAATGGCCTGAATTTAAGTGGGATCAAATAAAGATGGCCCCTCTGCTGGCGGACGTGCGCCATTTGCAGGGACGTCTGCTTGGGCGCATGGAAGGTTTGGGATTTCAGTTGCGCGAGGAAGCCACCTTGCAAACTCTCACCCGGGACGTTGTCAAAACCAGCGAGATTGAGGGCGAGAAGCTCGACGAGCACCAAGTGCGCTCGTCCCTCGCCCGACGCATGGGAATGGACACCGGAGCATTGCCGCCAATTGATCGTAATGTGGAGGGCATTGTCGAGGTCATGTTAGATGCCACGCGCAATCATGGCGCTCCTTTCACACAGGAACGGTTGTTTTCCTGGCACGCTGCATTGTTCCCCACTGGCCGCAGGGGGATGCGCCGCATGGTGGTCGGCGCATGGCGCACAAAAGACAGCGGCGACATGCAGGTGGTGTCCGGCCCTATTGGGCGCGAAATCGTCCATTACGAAGCACCCGGCTATGACTTGCTCAAAAAGGAAATGTCTCGATTCATCAAATGGTGCAACGCCTCGTTGAACATTGACCCGGTTTTGAAGTCTGCGCTGGCGCATTTTTGGTTCGTCACCATCTATCCCTTTGAAGATGGCAACGGGCGCATTGCGCGGGCGATAGCCGATATGATGTTGGCGCGGTCGGAAAAAACTTCGCAACGTTTTTACAGCATGTCCTCGCAGATTCAGGGCGAGCGCAACGACTATTACCTCGTGCTGGAAGAGTGCCAAAAAAAGGGACTCTGGATATCACGCAATGGATGCTGTGGTAACTGAATTGCCTGAACCGCGCCATTGGCGCGTCGGAAAACATCCTTGCCTCCGTGCTGGTGAAGGCAGGCTTCTGGAAATCCCACCCGGGACGAATCATTTAATGATCGTCAACGCAAGGTCATCAACCGGCTGCTGGATGGCTTCGAGGGAAAACTGACAAGTTCAAAATGGGCGAAGTTGACAAAGTGTTCTCCTGATAGTGCGCTGCGCGACATCAACATGCTGCTGGAGCGCAAGATTCTTAAAAAGGAAGAAGCGGGTGGACGCAGCACAAGTTATCCGTTGGTTCTGTCGTAGGAGCAACCGAGTTAAAGGCACGCGAAACGCTTGGGCTGGATGATGGGCAGAACCGTGAACAAGCCCGGCGTGGGGTGGACTGGTCTGGCCGAAAAATCGGTTGCAACGGTTTCTGGAAAAATTCCGGGCAACACCTTACTCTCGACCCATGGATCATGCTCCGCTGAGAATATTGGCCGTGGTCGGGACTCAAAACAAACATTCGGTGACCCGTTTTGTGGTGGGTCACTTGGCTGAAAAACTTAAAACCGCTGGTTGTTCGGTTGATATGTTTGATTATCTGGATGAACCTCTACCGTTGTTCAACACCGACACATCCTATGATTCGCCCGGATTTCCCGCCTTGAAAGAGCGTGTGAACCGGGCGGATGTTTTGTTGCTGGGCACCCCCGATTATCACGGCAGCATAAGCGGGGCGATGAAAAGTTTCCTGGACCATTTCTGGCATGAGTTTGCCGGCAAACTTTTCGCCACGGTGGTGGCTTCCCACGAAAAGGGATTGACGGTGACCGACCAGTTGCGGACGGTGGCGCGCCAATGTTACGCTTGGAGCATGCCATACGGCGTGGCTTTCGCTGAGGGACACGACGTGAAAGGTGAAGTCATTGTCAACGAACAATTTGCGAAGCGGCTGGAGATGCTGGCCAGGGACGTGGTAGTTTACGGTGGATTGCTGGCTGCACAACGGCGGGCCGATCTTTCCGGGGCGGAACCGGGATTTCTGGCGCGACTCAGAAAATAATCAAAACCCTGACTCATGTCTCAAACGCAACTGCCCATTTACAGAGAAGATCCCTGGCGGATTTTCCGGATCATGTCGGAATTTGTCGATGCTTTCGACACCATGTCACAATTGGGGCCCTCTGTGACTGTTTTCGGCTCCGCCCGGCTGCCTCCCAACGATCCTTATTACCAAGCCTCGGTGACGCTGGGAAAAATGCTGGCGAAGAACAACATGGCGGTGATCACTGGAGGCGGACCCGGCATCATGGAAGCCGCCAACCGCGGTGCGGCCGAGGGAAAAGGGCACTCGGTCGGGCTGAACATCGAACTTCCGTTCGAACAAAAGGGGAACCGGTTCGCCAATGTACCGATCAATTTCCATTATTTCTTTTCCCGCAAGGTTTGTTTCGTGAAATACAGCACCGCCTTTGTTTTCATGCCCGGCGGGTTTGGCACTTTGGACGAATTTTTTGAAGTCATCACCCTGGTGCAGACGCACCGGATTCCGCGCTACCCGCTCATCCTGTTTGGAACAGAATTCTGGCAGGGTCTCTTAAAATGGTCGAAATCGGTCCTTGAAAAGCGGGGGTTGATCAGCGTCGGAGACCTGGACCTGGTGACGGTGACCGATGATCCGAAGGAGGTCGTGGAGATTATTCTGGATTACAAAAGGCGTGTCGGGCCGCCCGAACGGATGCCGCTCACCCTGGGTTGATTCATGTATCAAATCACCCGGCTTAAAAGCGGCCTGACAGTGGCCTCGATCGACCTGCCACACGCGGCCAGCGTCAGCATTGGAATCTGGGTTGGTGCGGGAGGCAGGTTTGAAACCAGGGAGATCAGCGGGGTCGCCCATTTCATCGAACACCTCCTTTTCAAAGGGACAAACAAAAGAACCGCGCGGGAGATTTCCCAGGCGGTCGAAGGCCTGGGTGGTTATCTGAACGCCTTCACCAGCGAGGAGCAGACCTGTTTTTACGCCAAGGCGCATCACGACCATTTCCGCGAGGTGCTCGAGGTTTTGACCGACATGTTTTTGAATTCCAAGTTTGACCCCCAGGAAATTCAAAAGGAACGCAATGTCATCAAGGAGGAGTTGGCGATGTACTTGGACCAGCCGCAGCAGTATGTCCAAGAGATGCTGAATGAGACCCTCTGGCCGGATCATCCGCTCGGTTACCCGCTGACCGGCACTCCAAAAACCCTCGACCGGATCGGTCGTGAACAGATGCTCGGGTTCATGAAGTCCAATTATCTGGCGGCCAACACCTTGATCGTGGCCGCAGGGAAGGTGGCTCACGCCAGCCTGGTGGCCGAGATCAAAAAGATCGAAGGCCGGATGAATTGCGGGTTGAAACCAACGGCTTTGCCGGTCCGTTCCGAACAAAAAGCAACACGCGTGCGGCATTTGAAAAAGAAGACCGAACAAACACAGGTGGCGTTGGGGATTCGGACATGTTCGCGATTCTCTGAGCTCAGGTTTCCGCTCCGTTTGTTGAACACCATCCTGGGTGAAAACATGAGTTCGCGCCTTTTCCAGAGTGTGCGCGAAGAACATGGCCTGGCTTATTCCGTTTACAGTTCACCTTCGTTTTTTGAAGACACGGGAGTGCTGACCGTTTCGGCCGGTCTGGAAACCGCGCGTCTCCGGAAAGCGCTCACGCTGATCGTAAAAGAGCTGAAACTGCTGCGCACCGCCCTGGTCAGTCCGGGCGAACTTCGCCGGGCGCGTGATTATGTGATCGGCCAGATGGATTTGAGCCTGGAGAACACGGAAAACCAGATGATGTGGATCGGGGAACAGTTGCTTGGGCACGGTAAAGTTTTCACCCCGGACGAAATCAAACAAAAACTGCGCGCGGTGACCGGCGGAGAGATTCGCAGGGTGGCGGTTGAATTCTTCCGTCCGGAACGGATGAACATGGCGTTGATCAGCCCACTAGAGGCTGATCCCACACTTGAACGACTGATTCGACTGTAGGGCTGCCATGGGCTAAACTTGGTCCACGACTATGCAATCGTTGTTGATGGAAGTTGCAGGTTCCCAGACTCCGGAGCAGATCGTGGCTTCGCTGAGCGGGGAGGGGGTGGTTTTATTGCGGACTGGTTTGTTCAACTCTCCGTCGCAGCGTTATTCCATCATCGCCGCCGATCCATTCCTGATTTTTCGTTCCACGGGATCACAATGCCTTTTGCAGACTGAGTCCAAAAACTTCACCCAGTTCGGGAATCCGTGGCAGATGCTGGACCACCTGATCTGCCGTTACGAAATCCTGGATGAAATCGATCTCCCCTTTCCATTGGGCGGCTGTTTTGGATGGTGGGGGTTTGAACTGAAGAATTTTGTGGAACCGAAGCTGTCCCAACGCGCGGTTCAGGATCTGGAGATCCCCGATTGTGCCGTCGGATTTTATGACTCGCTCGTCGTCATCGACCATCACCTTTCCAAGACCTGGATTATTTCCACCGGGATGCAGGCGGATGGAACACGGTCAGAACAAAGGGCGGGCCAGCAGATGTCGAGATGGGAACGCCGTTTAAAGAAGGTGTTCAACCGGCGTCCGAACATGGAAATCGCCGTCGCTTCCATCAGTTCGACCTTCAGCCGGGAGTCGTTTATTGAAGGAGTGAAAAGGATCAAGAAATATATCTATCAAGGGGATATTTATCAGGTGAATCTGGCGCAACGGCTTCAGTTCAAACTGGATTGTCCGCCATTTGCCCTTTTCGAGGCGTTGTCCAACGCCTCCCCCGCTCCTCACGCCGCCTATCTCGATTTTGGGCAGGTGAAAGTGGTTTCATCTTCGCCGGAACAGTTTTTGAAGATGAGCGGCAACCACATCCAGACGAGGCCGATCAAGGGAACCCGGCCGAGGGGAGCTGATCCGTTGCGTGACGCCCAGCTCAGCTACGAACTGCAATCGAGCCCCAAGGAATTGGCCGAGCTGGTGATGATCACCGATTTGTTGCGCAACGATCTGGGCAAGATCTGCGAATACGGATCCGTCCACGTGCCCGAGCTGGTCAAACTTGAAAAATATCCCCAGGTCCAACACCTGGTTTCAACCGTTGAAGGGGAGATCCGTTCGTCATTCACCCATCTCGGCGCGCTGGCTTCCACCTTTCCGGGAGGCAGCATCTCTGGCGCGCCAAAAATTCGTGCGCTTGAAATCATTGACGAACTGGAACCGGTCTCGCGCGGGGTTTACACGGGGAGCATCGGTTACATCGGGTTCAACAGGGAGTCGCAGCTCAATATCGCCATCCGGACCGCCACAGTCATCAATGGCGACTGTTATTTCCATGTCGGGGCCGGCATCGTGGCCGATTCCGATCCTGTTTGTGAATATGATGAAACGCTGGCAAAGGCGGCCGGTCTGTTTGCCGCACTCAAGGTGGGAAAAAACTGTGTGCCCACATTTTCCCTTCCGAAGGGAGTGGGAAGTTGAGCTGGGTTTATTTCAACGGATCAATCGTCCCTTCCGCTGAAGCCTTCGTTACCATTTTTGACCGGGGATTTCTTTATGGGGACGGCTTGTTTGAGTCGATCCCATTTTTTAAACGCCGCTTTTTTGCTTTTGAAGATCATTGGCGGCGTTTTGAGAAAGGCCTGGAGTTTCTGCGCATCCGCTCTCCGATCACCCTTGAGCAGGCGCGGTCCGCTGCGGATATCCTGGTCGAAAAAAATTTGATGTCCGACGGGATCTTCCGGCTGCAAGTGACCCGTGGGAAGGGTAACCGTGGTTATTCGCCGCGTGGGGCGGAGGATCCGACCTGTGTGGCGGCTGTTT